>OLGB01000312.1_pt1 | contig 72874 bp, 75 predicted proteins | sample 1605691 | NCBI WGS metagenome assembly OLGB01 (sample SAMEA3888925, study PRJEB22519) | human gut metagenome | biome: human gut; feature: human-associated habitat; material: faeces | place: Denmark | collected 2010
CGAAGGAATCGCGAACTGAATTTCAGATTCAGTTCTGCGATAATGGCTACTTTGCAATGATAGCTTACTTCTATTTTACACAAAATATTTTTTTTAGAAAAGTCCTGAAGATGAAAAATAAAGATTTTTGTGGTATATTTAAATTATGGAATTTACTAAGAGATAATCCAAATAAAAAGGCACAAAGGTGCCGGAAAAGAGGCATTATATGTTGGAGATAAGGACAGCAAAACCGGAGGAAACGGGAGTTCCCTCCAGGGCAATCTTAAATTTGTTGAAAAGATTGGACGGGTTTCATATTCCCATGCACAGTGTGCTGGTGATGAGAAATTCCAGGTTGATTTTTGAAGGGTATTACGCTCCCTGGAAAAAGGGAGAACTGCACCGGATGTTTTCTGTGAGCAAAAGCTTTACCTCGCTGGCAATCGGAAAGCTGGCAGAGGAAGGAAAAATCCATCTGGATGACCCGATTACAAAATATTTCCCGGAATATGTATCGGAAAAGACCCATCCCTGGGTGATGCAGACGACTATACGGAATATGCTGGAAATGCGGACCTGCCATTCCTTTACTACCTATAAGAGTTATCTGGACAGAAACTGGGTGGAAAGCTTTTTTGTCATTGAGCCGAATCATAAGCCGGGAACGGTATTCCATTATGATACGTCTTCTTCCCATACCCTTTGTGCGCTGGTGGAAAAGCTGACGGGGAAGCCCATGCTGGATTATCTGAAGGATACGGTTTTGCGGGAAATCGGTTTTTCGGAAAATTCTTATATGTTAAAGGACCCTTTCGGCACATCCATGGGTGGAAGCGGGCTGATGGCAACGCCAGAGGACTTCTTAAGGTTGGGAATGCTGTTGATGAACCGTGGACAGATAGATGGAAAACAGTTAATAAGCCGGGAATATCTGGAAGAAGCGTGCTCTGTACAGGTGGAAAATCTGGTGAAGGGCGGTGATATTTTTGAACAGCAGGGGTATGGTTATCAGTTCTGGTGCGGAGCAGATGACAGCTTTATGTGCTTCGGCATGGGAGGGCAGTTTATTCTCTGTTTCCCGAAGCAGGATCTGCTGTGCGTGACAACGGCCGATACCCAGGGAATCAAGGGAGGCCACCAGCAGATGTTAAATGTGGTATGTGAGGAACTTCTGCCCGGACTTTCTGAAAGTCCGCTTCCTGCAGCAGAAAGCGACTGGAAGGAACTGGAGGAGTATGGAAAGCAGCTGCATATAAAATCCGTAAAGGAAGTATGGGGAGGACAGCATACCTTCTTAAGCGAAAAAGCAGAAAATACCGGAAAAGGTATGATGCAGCAGGATAAGCTGGAATATGATATCTGTGAAAATGAACAGGGCTTTGAGTGGATGCAGTTTGACTTTGCCGCAGGGATTTTCCGTTTCCGGTTAAAGGGAGAAGAGTATCAGGTACGTTTCGGGGAGGATGAGCTTGCGGTAGATACCTGGAATCTCTGTGGGATGCGTTACGGCGCAAGCGGTTTATGGCTGGACGGAAATACCTTTTATATCAGGATAATGCTTCTGGATACTGCCTGCGGTTCGATTCATATGCAGTTTTATCTGGAGGAAGAGGATATGACTGTCTTTATGAAAAAGGATGATGAAATGTTCTTTTCAGAGTTTGTCGGGCATCTTTACGGAAAAAGAGCCGTCACCCACTAACAGGTGACGGCAGAAAAAACTTCTCCGATGGGAGCGGGGATTAAAAGATCGGCACAGGAATCTCTTGGAGTAGGAGATTTGTTGATGACTACAATTTTTTCTCCCTGAAAATAGTCAATCAGACCAGCTGCGGGATAAACAGCCAGAGAGGTGCCGCCGATGATAAGCACCTGCGCTTCACTGATATAGCGGATGGCATCCCGCAGGGTCTTTTCATTTAAGCCCTCTTCATAGAGAACCACATCCGGCTTGATGGTGCCGCCACATTTTTCACATTTCGGAATCCCTTCAGTATTCAAAATCGTTTCCAGAGGATAAAACTGGTGGCATGTTTCGCAGTAATTGCGCAGGACAGAGCCGTGCAGCTCCAAAACGGTTTTACTTCCTGCCGCCTGATGCAGACCGTCAATATTCTGGGTGATTACCGCCCGGAGCTTTCCGCAGGCTTCCAGCTCGGCAAGCTTTTTATGGGCAGCGTTGGGTCTGGCATTGGGAAAGAGCATTTTATTGCGGTAGAAGCGGAAAAATTCCTTCGGATTTTTCCGGTAAAAGGTGTGGCTTAGGATGGTTTCCGGCGGGTAATCGTACTGCTGATGGTAAAGTCCGTCCACGCTTCTGAAATCCGGGATGCCGCTCTCCGTGGACACCCCGGCACCTCCGAAAAATACAATATTGTCATGGCTTTGAATTATCCGGTTTAAAGCATCTGTCTTTTCTTTTTCCAACATAATAACCTCCATTCCGACGCACTTCTCCAATGCATCCTGAGTTTTTATCTGATATTTTTAATTACAGTATAGCACTTTAAGCAAGGAAATTGTCAAAATCATTCTTATATTACCATGCCAAATGTCTATACGTCCTTGCGTGCAAGCACACAGTCCGCATAGCCGTTTGACAACGCTTTCATAAAATTATGAAATATTTAAGAAACAGTATCCCGCAGGGTGTGTTATATTTAATATGTGTAACTATTCAGAGTCATGTAAATTATGGCATATGGACGCTGAATGCTTGCATGCATAAGGACATATGCCATATGTAATGTTTCTGTTGTGTGGCAGCAGGGATTGACAGGAAGTGGAGGCGCGGATATGGAAATTAACGTAGGAGATATTTTAAAATTAAAGAAACCCCATCCTTGCGGAAGCCATGAGTGGGAAGTACTTCGTGTGGGCGCGGATTTCAGAATCAAGTGCAGGGGCTGCGGGCATCAGGTTATGATAGCAAGAAGGCTTCTGGAGAAGAATATTAAGGAAATTCTGTAAAAATAAGAAAATAAAACAGGACGAAAGCAACGAAAAGGGACAGACAATGATGCAGGCAAAGAATACAAAATAAACCCGTATCCTTTTTGGAATATAGGCTTATTTTGTATGGTTGTTTTTAAAATGTTGCGTCGGATCGTTTGTTAAACCACCGATATAATCCAATGATACATGATAGAAATTAGCTAAAGTAACCGCCAAATCAAACGGCAGTTCTCTTTTTCCCGTTTCATAGTTATGATATGTTGTGCGTTGCATATGAAGTATCTCTGCAAGTTTTCTAATGGACAAATCTCTGTCTTCCCGTAAATCTCTCAATCTGGGATAATATCCCATACAAACCACCCTTTCTGCCACTTTCCATACTTGACAGTTTACAATCAGATGATGTATAGTAGTCTTGTTGTCCAACATATGACGGACAAATATTATATACGAGGCAAGATTGAAAAATAAATTTTTCAATCGCAGGATTTGTGTATATGCAAAAACATGCACAGAAATGAGGTAAAAATGAAAAGAAACAAGGTAACATTAGTAATCACAACATTAACCATTATCGCTGTATTGTCTGCCTGCGGTCAGAATAGTGAACCTGCAGATTCCCCTGATACAGTCGATAATCAGGAAAAGACATCTGCCGAAAGTGTTGTCCATGAAGAAACTTCACGCGAAGAAACGCTAACAGAAGAAACCTCTCACGCAGAGACTTTGTATGATCAAGTTAACGGAAAGCTTTATGTTGGGGATGAATTTACGCTTGGCACATATGAGCAGGATAATGATTTAAGTAACGGTGCAGAAGACATCGAATGGATTGTTCTTGAAAAGGTAACTGATAACGAATATCTATGTATCAGTAAATATGTACTGGATGCCCAGATTTTCGGCAAAGACGGGCTGGAAATACGGAATCGTTGGAGTACCAGTCAGTTAAGAGAATGGCTAAATAATGATTTTTATAATACCGCCTTTACTGATAGTGACTCCGGTAATCTTGTAAAAATGTCGACTAAATACGCCACCTGGCAGTCTATTAATGATAACGATATCTATTGGGATACTGCTGAAGATATGGTACGCGTACTTAATTACGGCGAGCTGGATTCCTTCCCCGGGTGTGTAAAGATAACGGATTATGCAAAGGCACAGGGCGCTCCTTATTTCGATGACGGCACAAGAGAACATGAGAATTGTTCCGATGGCTGGTATATGATGTCATATGATGTAGATCAGGCACGTGAATATATGGAGCGTTTTACCGAACCTGATGACGGTTCCTATACCATGGTAACTGGACAACGTGGCAATAACCTTTCCATTGCGGTATATGATCATAGCAGAATAGTACTATCCCATACCTATTTTGAGTATGGAACAATTACACATAACTTTGATGAGTATAAAGAAGGTGTACGTCCCGTTATTCGCGTAAAGCTTACGGAACAATAAAATGTAACGGTTCGATATCCACTGGCGAGATAATAGCAAGAATACAAGAAGTTTGATAAAACTGCGATTTTGCACATGGGGGAACAACCAATGAACACAGAGAAACTTCTAACGATTATCCAAAACACATTCCGGCATAGAAACGACACCATAGGCTCGACAATCAGCCGAGACGTAGAGGCTTGCATTTCGTACATAAGAGCGCAAAAGCTTTCTAAAGAAGAAATACAGGCATTGGCTGCCTGCTATCAGACTGCATACAATGACAGTTCCAACAGCACAAGTTCCCTCATCGCACTGACGCCGGTTCTCCTGGGATTGAATCCCGTTTTAGATATGATACCTTTATCAGGATACATCATGCTATACCTAAAAGGTGTCATATACGCTGTACTTCTTTTCTATATTCTTCGTCAGATATGGAAAACCAGTAGGGATAATGCTGTACTCCGCAATCATATCATGGCATCTTCCATTCTATTGGCAGAAATGGATTCCAGTGAGTATGTCACAAAACAAACCTAACACGCCGTATCTGAACATCCACTTGGGCTTTCTTAATCAGGTCACTCTAGTTGTAAATATCACTCCTCTCATTCACAGCTACCGATGGCCTGAGGTAACAAAAGGCAGGGACTGATTTTATTTACCTTTAAAATCAGTCTCTGCCTGTATTTTTTATTTTTATGAATGATTCTTCTCTTCCTTAATCTCCCAGTGAATCAGGAATGTCAGGGCTGCGCGAAGTCCAATGATCCCGGCTACGGTAATGATTTCTTTCCAGTCTCTGACAATTACTGTCTTGAGTATCTCACTGCACAGCTTAAATTCCAGCCCCACCGCAAGCCCCTGGGCCAGGGCAATCTTCATCTCCGGCACCCGGCGCACATAATTATAAACACCTTTCATTCCGGATAAAATGATGACAAACACCCCGACAAATTCAAAGAAGAGTATTGCCGCTTGTACAATATTCTTCATTACATTTTCAAGAAATTCAATCACGATTCCCATGGATAGCCCCCTCTTTTCGTATGCCTTTGTTCATTGTATCGTATCCCCAAAGGCTGTGCAAGTAGGGTATCTGAATTTTATTGTTATTTTTATCTGCCTTTTGTTTTTTGACCCGGTGGTATCCCTGATAGCAGTTGCGGCGAAGGCGGATGAGGATATGGGGGCGGTACTGGAATATGCCAGAGGGCTGGAAAATCGGTGCGGGAAAATAAAATAATTTTTACGGGAAATTTTGCGGGAAAAAGCTTGAAATATCGTGTATCCTATGTTATTATATTAACTCGTGATGAATTAAATTCCTTGCTCGTGTAAAGAAAATATGCGGGCCAGAGACCAAAAGGAGGTAACAACAATGAACAAGTATGAATTAGCGATTGTTGTCACGGCTAAAATCGAAGATGAGCAGAGAGCAGAAGTTGTTGAAAAGTGCAAGGCTCTGATTGAGAGATTTGGCGGCGTAGTGACCAACGTTGACGATTGGGGCAAGAAGCGTCTTGCTTACGAAGTTCAGAAGATGAAGGAAGCTTACTACTACTTCATCAGCTTCGATGCTGAGAGCACTGTTCCGGCTGAAATTGAGAGCCGTGTTCGTATTATGGACAACGTCATCAGATACTTAGTCGTTAGACAGGATGAGGCTTAATTAGAAAGCGAGAAGTGTAATATGAATAAAGTAATTCTTATGGGACGTTTGACCAGGGATCCTGAGGTAAGATATTCCCAGGGTGCAAGTCAGACTGCTGTTGCCAGATTTTCCGTTGCAGTTGACCGTAGATTTAAGCGCGAAGGCGAGCCTGATGCGGATTTCTTTAACTGTACCTGCTTTGGTAAGCAGGCAGAGTTCGTGGAGAGATATCTTCACAAGGGAACCAAGGTCGTTTTAAGCGGAAGAGTCCAGAATGATAACTATACCAATAAGGACGGACAGATGGTATACAGTGTCCGTATCATGGTGGATGAAATCGAGTTTGCAGAAAGCAAGAATGCAGCCGGCGGCAATGAGGGTGGTTATAATAACGGCGGTTATGCAGGTGGTGGAAACCATGCGCCCGCAGCAAGCGGAGCCGGTGATGGTTTCATGAACATTCCCGATGGCATTGATGAGGAATTACCGTTTAACTAAGTTTGTTGAAAATAAGATAGGAGGCATTGATATGGCTTACAATAAAGCAGAGAAGTCCGATGCACCCATGAGAAAAAAGGGTGGAATCCGCAGAAGAAAAAAGGTTTGCGTATTCTGTGGCAAGGATAATGTAATTGATTACAAGGATACAAATAAGCTGAAGAGATACGTTTCCGAGAGAGGAAAGATTCTTCCTCGCCGTATTACAGGAAACTGTGCAAAGCATCAGAGAGCACTGACAGTAGCAATCAAGAGAGCTCGTCACGTAGCACTTATGCCTTACGTTCAGGATTAATTGTGCAAAATAAAACACCTTTTAGAATTTCGGTTCTAAAAGGTGTTTTTTTCTACATATCTTCTCTTTGTTTGACAAATTAAATTGTGGCATCGTGCCAAAGAATATGGTAGAATGTACGATAAGGGTTTCTGTTTAACCCGGCGAGAGGTATTTGCATATGAAGAAAAGAATGAAGTTAAAAGGTCGTATCAGGATATATATCCAGTTTTGTATTTACCTTGGCATTCTTCTCTGCGTGGTGGATGTGGCAATGTTCCTGATTGATTACCGCGCAGGACTTTTGCTTGGCGGCTACACGGTGCTTTATTTTGCCATAACTTTATCCCGCTATTTTTATAATAAATCGATTATTATAAATGAGCTGGTCAGCTTTGCAACGGAGTATGGCCAGATTCAGCGGAAGCTGCTGCGGGATTTGGATTTGCCCTATGCGCTGCTGGATGACAGCGGAAGGGTTATCTGGACAAATATTGCCTTTGAAACGGTGACGCATCAGCCAAAGGGCTATAATAAGTCCATTACGTCCCTTTTCCCGACGATTACCAGGGACCGGCTGCCGGATGACAGCGGGGTGGATGAGGCGCAGTATGAGCTGGAATATGAAGGCAGCGAATATGTTGCCCGGTTCCGTAAGATTTCCTTAAAGGAAATGGCGGAACACAGCGATATTATTGATGCCCAGGAGTATAACGGCTATCTGATAGCAGTTTATCTGTATGATGAAACAGCACTTCATATTGCCTTACAGGAGGTGGATGACCAGAGTCTTTCTGTGGGAATGATTTATCTGGACAATTATGAGGAAGCACTGGAGAGCGTGGAAGAGGTAAGGCGTTCCCTCTTAATTGCCTTAATCGACAGAAAGATAAACAAGTACATTTCCGGCGTGGATGGTATCTGCAAGAAGCTGGAAAAGGACAAATATCTGGTGATTTTAAGGAAAAAGGCGATTGCCCGGTTACAGGAAACCAGATTTGATATTCTGGAGGAGGTAAAAACCGTCAATATCGGAAATGAGATGGCGGTGACAATCAGTATCGGTGTTGGGCTGGACGGGCTTACCTATGCCCAGAATTATGAATTTGCCCGGAATGCCATTGACCTGGCACTGGGACGCGGCGGCGACCAGGCGGTTATTAAAACCCCGGAAAGTATTACCTATTATGGTGGAAAGAGCCAGCAGGTAGAGAAAAATACCCGTGTCAAGGCGCGTGTCAAAGCCCATGCCCTTCGGGAAATTATTACAGGCAAGGACCAGGTGCTTGTCATGGGACACAGGATGCCGGATGTGGACAGCTTTGGTGCAGCAGTTGGTATTTACCGGATTGCCCAGACCCTTGGCAGAAAAGCCCATATTGTCCTGAATGAGGCAACACCCGCGATAGCGCCCATGGTGGAATTGTTTAAAAACAATCCGGAATATGAGGAAGATATGATTATCGGAAATGCTCAGGCAATCGAGATAGCCAGCAGCAATTCCGTACTGGTTGTAGTAGATGTGAATAAACCTTCCATTACAGAGTGTCCTGAGCTGCTCCGGTTCTGCAAATCGGTTGTGGTTTTGGACCATCACAGGCAGGGAACGGAAACCATTGAAAACGCAACCCTTTCCTATGTGGAGCCTTACGCGTCTTCGGCGTGCGAAATGGTTTCGGAAATTTTGCAGTATACCTATGACAATATCAAGATTCATTCGGAAGAGGCAGACTGTATGTATTCCGGTATCATGATTGATACCAATAACTTTATGACAAAGACCGGCGTCAGAACCTTTGAGGCAGCAGCTTTCTTAAGGCGGAACGGTGCGGATGTCACAAGAGTACGGAAGCTGTTCCGGGAGGATGCCATGGAGTACAAGGCAAAGGCGGACGCAGTCAGTCAGGCAGAGATTTATAAGCAGTTTTTTGCAATTTCCGTCTGTACGGCAGAGGATTTGCCAAGCCCTACCATTATCGGTGCCCAGGCGGCAAACGAACTGCTGAATATCAAGGGAATCAAGGCAAGCTTTGTACTGACAGATTATCAGGGTAAGATATATGTGAGCGCGAGAAGTATTGACGAAGTCAATGTGCAGATTATTATGGAGCGCATGGGCGGTGGCGGTCACATGAATACCGCGGCGTGCCAGATGGAGGGTATGGGACTGATTGAAGCAATCGGTGTTTTAAAGGGAACCATAGATACCATGCTGGAAAACCATGAAATCTGATAAAACAGGTTTTTGCCCCGGCGCACAGGGGACGAGTCCGATAAGTGAGAATGTGCGCAGAAATGGAGAGTACAATGAAGATTATTTTATTACAGGATGAGAAAAAGCTTGGAAAAAAGGGCGATATTATAGAAGCGAGCGAGGGGTACGCAAGAAATTACATTTTACCGAAGAAAATCGGTGTGGAAGCAACACCCAGGAACATGAACGATTTGAAGCTGCACAAGGCGAATGATGAAAAGCTGGCGCTGGAAAGACTGCAGGAGGCAAAGGCTCTGGCAGCAGAGCTGGAAACCAGGCAGATTGTGGTAAAAATGAAGGCGGGCGAGGGCGGAAAGGCCTTCGGTTCTGTTTCCAGCAAGGAAATTGTAGAGGCATGCAAGGCGCAGCAAGGAATTGAGCTGGACAAAAAGAAGCTGGTTCTTCCGGAAAGCCTGAAAAATTTCGGCTCCTATGAGGTTACTGTAAAGCTGCATCCGGAGGTTGTCGGAAAGCTTGTTGTAAAGGTAACGGAGGCATAACAGGCTCAAGCAGATGCTTCCGAAGTGGGGATGAAGATGGAAGAGAATGTGTTAAAACGAATACTGCCTCACAGTATTGAGGCGGAGCAGTCTGTCATCGGTTCCATGATTATGGACAGGGAAGCAATCGTAGTGGCATCGGAGCTGATAACCGGTGAGGATTTTTATAATAAGCAGTATGGCGTTCTTTTTGAAACCATGGTGGAATTAAATGACAGCGGAAGTCCTGTGGATTTGGTGACATTGCAGAACCGTTTAAAGGAAAAGGATGTGCCGCCGGAGGTAAGCAGTCTGGAATTTGTCCGGGAGCTGATTACCGCGGTTCCTACCTCTGCCAACATCAAGTATTATGCAAATATTGTGGCGGAAAAGTCCACACTCCGTAAGTTGATTCGGCTGAATGAGGAGATTGCGAATACCTGTTACAGCGGGAAGGAAAGTCTGGAATACATACTGGATGACACGGAAAAAAGAGTGTTCCAACTGGTTCAGAAGAGAACAACGGATAATTTTGTGCCGGTCAGACAGATTGTCATGAATGCGATTGACAAGATTGAAATAGCAGCTAAGAACAAGGGAAGCGTAACGGGAATCCCCACAGGCTTTATTGATTTGGATTACCGGACAGCCGGAATGCAGCCCTCAGATTTGATTCTGGTGGCAGCAAGACCTTCCATGGGAAAGACGGCATTTGAGCTGAATCTGGCGCAGTACATGGCGTTTAAAAAGAACCTGACTGTGGCGTTGTTCAGTCTGGAAATGAGCAAGGAGCAGCTTGTCAACCGTATGTTTTCCCTGGAATCCAATGTGGATGCCCAGAAGCTGCGAACCGGTCAGCTGAATGACCAGGAATGGGAACGGCTGATTGAAAGCGCCGGAACAATTGGAAAATCAAGGCTGATTATAGACGATACACCGGGCATCAGTATTGCGGAGCTGCGTTCTAAATGCAGGAAATATAAGCTGGAGCATGATTTGTCCATTATTATGATTGACTATCTGCAGTTGATGTCGGGAAGCGGCAGGTCGGAGTCCAGACAGCAGGAAATTTCAGATATTTCCCGTTCCCTGAAGGCTCTGGCGAGGGAGTTGAATGTTCCCGTTGTGGCGCTGTCCCAGCTATCCCGTGCGGTAGAGCAAAGACCGGACCACCGCCCCATGCTTTCGGATTTGCGAGAATCCGGAGCGATTGAGCAGGATGCGGATGTGGTTATGTTCCTTTACAGGGATGATTATTATAACCATGACTCTCCGGACAAGGGAGTTTCGGAAGTCATTATTGCAAAACAGAGAAATGGCCCTATTGGTACAGTGAAGCTGGCATGGCTGCCGGAATATACAAAATTTGCCAATCTGGAACGCGGCAAAAATGAGGACTACTAAAATTGGAGCTTACAAAAGAGGACAGGCTTAAATGCCGTCCTCTTTTTTTGTGGGAGAAGGAGAGTGTATGGGAAATTATCTGTTTATTTCGGATGCTGCAAAAGAGGTAAAGGTGGAGAGCCACGTCTTAAGATACTGGGAAGAGGAATTGCATCTGCCAATCAAGAGGAATGAGCTGGGGCACCGCTACTATACAGAGGAGGATGTGGAGCGATTTAAACAGATTAAGGGAATGAAGGAGAGAGGGCTGCAGTTGAAGGCGATTAAAATGATTTTGAAGGATGGAAAGCTGGACGTACTGGAAACAGGCAGGGAGGAAAAAAAGAAACCTGAAGAAGGGATGACCGAGGAGAAAGCGACAGGGGAAAAACAGGAGGATAAGGGGCTGGCAATAGATATTATTGCGTCCAGGGAACTTGCGGCAAGAGAGGCAGCGGCAGGGGCAGCGGCTGTGGTACAGGAAAACCGGGAGGAGAAAGCCAGAAGGCTGCAATGGCTGCTGCAGCAGCTTATCCGGGAAACCTTACAGGAAAATAACGGGGAGCTTTGCAGGGAGATTAAGGAAAGCGTTGTAAAGGAGCTGGACTATCAGTTCCGGATGCAGGAGGAGCGGGAGGAAGTCCGGGATAAAAGGATGCAGGAACGGGATGAAGAGCATTATAAAAAGATGGACGAGCTTTTACGCAAAAAGAGCAGTAAAAAATTCAGCTTTGGAAAGAAAACAAAGGAAAAAGGGAATCCGGTATAAACCGCGGTTCCCTTTTTCCTTTGTATGTGGGCAACGGACTTTAAATCCGCGCCTGCTTAGCCTGCTATTTTATTAAGCCTGAGCAATAGCTCCGGTAGGGCACTGACCAGCGCAGGAACCGCAGTCAATACACATATCAGCATTGATTTCAAATTTTCCATCGCCCATGCTGATTGCGCCAACGGGGCACTGTGCTTCACAAGCACCACAAGCTACACAAGCGTCACCAATTGCATATGCCATAATCATATTCCTCCTTATTTCTGATTGACACAAATTTATCAATAACTGAGTTTATTTTAATATAAATGGGACATAATTACAAGTATTAAATGATAAAAATTATAGATTAGGCATACCTAACCGCTTCCTTGTATGAAATCAGTAAATGTGCTAAAATTGATTATCAGAATTTTTCAATCGCAGGATTTGTGTCTGCGCGCACTTGACGCAAACCCGTCATGCACAAAAAAAGTGCGCAGAAATGGAGAAAAAAATGGGCTGTACAACATTACTGGTTGGTAAAAAGGCATCTTATGATGGCTCTACCATGATAGCGCGGAATGATGATTCCGGCTCCGGACATTTTATGCCGAAAAAATTCGTGGCAGTAAAGGCGGAGGAACAGGAAAAAAAATATAAGACGGTGATTTCCCATCTGGAAATAGAGCTTCCGGAACAGGCATTCCGGCATACGGAGATGCCTAATGCAGTTGACGGAGAGGGCATCTGGTCGGCAAGCGGCGTCAATGAATGGAACGTGGGAATGACGGCAACGGAAACCATTACCTCCAATCCCCGGGTGCTGGGAGCAGACCCGCTGGTGGTATATAAACCCGCCGAAGAGGGAAAACTGGAGGTGCCGGGAGGAATCGGGGAGGAGGATATTGTACATATTGTGCTTCCCTATATCAAGACTGCCAGAGAGGGTGTGCTGCGGCTTGGCAGCCTTCTGGAAAAGTACGGAACTTATGAAATGAATGGAATTGCATTTCAGGATGGGGATGAAATCTGGTGGCTGGAAACCATTGGCGGGCATCGCTGGATGGCAAAGCGGGTTCCGGATGAGGTGTATGTGGTCATGCCGAATCAGCAGGGAATTGACTGGTTTGATTTTGAGGATGCCCTTGGCGCGGGAAAGGAGCATCTGTGCGCTTCGGATTTAAGGGAATTTATTGAGAAAAATCATTTGAATCTGACAAATCAGGGTACGGACTGGGCGCATTTTGATGTCAGGGCAGCTCTCGGAAGCCATGATGATTCCGACCATGTATACAATACACCCCGTGCCTGGTACATGCTTCGGTATTTTAATCCCCACAGCAAAAAGTGGGAGGGAGCGGATGCTGATTATACGCCTTATTCGGATGACCTGCCCTGGAGCATGGTTCCGGAGAAGAAAATTACGGTTGAGGATGTGAAGTACATTCTTTCTTCCCATTATCAGGGAACGGAATATGATCCTTACGGCGCCTATGGAGATAAGAAAAACAGCGGTGCCTATCGCTCTATCGGTATTAACCGCAACGATTTTCTGTCCATTATCCAGATGCGTCCCGGTTATGAAAAGGATAATCAGGCGATTGAATGGGTGGCATTTGCATCCAATGCCTTTAATGTTATCCTGCCTTTTTATGGGGATGTGCTGACTACGCCGGAATATCTTGCCAATACCACAGGGGAAGTGTCCACGGATAATTTCTACTGGGGCAGCAGGATGATAGCGGCTATGGCGGATGCTTCCTATCGGAAATCTGTTTTTCATATTGAGCGCTATCAGGAAAAGGTCATGGCGATGGCGCATGAGATAATTGCCCGTTTTGATGCCCTTCTGGCAGAGGAAAAGGACGGGGAGAAGCGGATGGAATTAAAGACAGCCGCCAATGAGGAAGTGGCAGTGATGGCGAAAAAGGAAACCCTTGCAACCCTGGATAAGGTACTTTTTGAGCTGAGCAATCAGATGAAAAACGCTTATTCCCGGTCTGATGCATAAAAGCCTTGTCAGATTTTGCAGAATAGATTATACTGAAAACGGAAAATCTATATTTGTCTAGGTTACTGGCAAATATCTGAAAATATTGGAAAGGAGAATGAAAAAATGACTGGAATTACAAAGGAAATGACAATTGGCGAAATCCTTCGCACAAATCCGGATGTAGCACCGGTATTACTGGAGGCAGGAATGCACTGTCTTGGATGCCCTTCCGCACAGGGAGAATCTCTGGAAGAGGCAGCAATGGTTCACGGCATTGATATAGATGCGCTGATGAAGGCGATTGAGGAGCTGTAAGCTTTTGCTTTCAAAAAAGGCATGAAAAAAGAAAGTACTTTCCCGATAAAGAAAGCACTTTCTTTTTTATTTGTTAAATCTGTCCGCTTAATGCCTGAACAGCATTATTTCTGACAAGGGCTTCGTAGTGTTCTGCCAGAAAGGTACTGCCGCCGGAGGCAAGCTTCTGGGGAATCCCATATTCGGAAACAATATTGCAGGTCCGGTCAAAATCTTCCCTGGTATCATTGCCCTGGGTCAGCAGCAGAAGATAAGTGCCCTTTGCACCGTCCTTATAAAGGGTGCTGAAGCCGCTGTAATTGGGAGCGACAACCTGGGATACTGTCATAACGCTGCCGAGGGAAGAAAGCAGAAAGAGTCTGGAACGGTTACTTTCCTCTTTTTCAGCAGAATCCGATTCCCTGTCAGAGGGAGCGAAGGACTGCTTTTCCGTCTGAATCTGATGAAATAAATCGGATATTTCGTTTTCGTCCATATCTGTATAGCTGTCATCCTCATCCTCGCTCTCTTCCGTAACGGAAGGTGCAAAACGGGCAAAGCGGGTGTCCAGCTCTTCCGGGTCCTCTACCTTTGTGATAATCAGGACAATACATTCGGCGTTCAGGGGAATTGCCTCAATCATCAGAGGAATGTCCTCTGCTTCAAATCCAAACTCAAAATTGGCCTGCCGCATCATTTCGCGAAACAGGTTTTTAGCCTTTTCGGTTCCGTATGCGAGTTCGCTGATTTTTAACTCACGGCTTACTAAATCTTCTCTTGTCAGGGTACAACGTATCTGGTTTTCATTTACTTTTTCTATTTTCATGCGACAACCATTCCTTTCCGCATTGAAGAATGCTGAATTTAAGTTACAAGTATCTTATACTTTCAGGTGCTGTTAGTCAATAGCAGGAAACAAGTTTAAAAAATTTTTATAATTACTTAAAATAATGCTTGCAAAATACAAAATGATTTAATATAATCGTATTACAAACGTTTCCAGCAATCCGTACAGGAGAGGAGGCGGCAGTTCTGTTCTCAAGTTGAGATTACGATTCCAGACCGAATCATTTTGAAACATTCGTTTCAGTTTTCATCCTGAAATTAATTTCACTTATCATAGTATATGGAGGAAAACAGTTTTCTGACATATTCTAAGGATGTCTTACAGGGAAAAGTGCAGGAATTTGCATTTACCTCAGGTCAAGTATATTCAACTATAATCGTTCACAAAAAAATTCAAATCAAAACAACCAAAAACTGGCAGCATATGCCGAAAAGTGTACTGCGGGAAGCGTTTGTGACAGGAAAAATGAAAAACGGGTTTTTATACAATTCATCACGAATCCTTTTGGAACAGAAAGCCCGAAGACAGGAGGAATCCTTTTGTATGAGAAAAATCAGAGCGTAAGGGACAAAATGGTGTCTGACAGGGACAAAATGCAGACATTATGGAAAGAAATGCAAAGCTGTGGCGTGGAGCTTTATCTGGACGGCAGACACGTTTCGCCGGATGTTGCTGCCAGAAAGACTGTATGCGAGAACAGTCCTTATATGGCAGATTATGTGCTGGGGGAAAACGGTAAAGTGAGTCAGGTACGGTTTGACAGAGTAAAACCGCGATAAAAACCATGCTTCCTATCAAAAGGCTGCCGGAAACCGAAAATGGATTGCCTCTCTTGCCGGGAACGGCAGCCTGCAAGTATATTGATAAAATAGCTTGTAAAGCAGCAGAAAAGCCACTATACTATAATCAGTTGATACCATAACAGGAAGGCGGCGGAAAGATGGAAGAAATGAGTGACAGAGAACTATTACAGAAAAATATTGAGGAATTTTCAAGAATGCAGAGGTATATGCTTCTGGCAGAAAAGGATTCGGAAGTTTACAGGGCTATCAAGGTGCGCTATGTGGAATTAAAGGTCATTTTGGAAGCGTCCGGTGTAAATTTGACAGAACTGGATGTCATAAAGGAATGAGCTGGTGTCTGAACGGGTATCAAATAATAGAAATTTGACGAAAAATGGTAATGACGCTTTCTGGCAGATATGGTATGATAAGAAAGAATTGACTGAGCTGGAAGGGATGGATACCTGAATGAAAAAAATTGTACCGGTACTGATAGCAATTATTTTAATTGTAGTAATAGGTGTTGTGGGGTTTGGCGGGAAAATAATGGACAAGTATTCTTATAGTAAGGAACTTGCCGATATGGATGAATATTACGGAGTGTCCGGGAACAGGCTGGCAATCATTTTGCAGGATGCAAAGGTGGAACAGCAGGCGATTCTCGAAAACGACACGGTTTATTTTGATATAGACACAGTACATCAGTATTTTAATGAGGGCTTTTATGTGGATGAAGCGGAACAGAAGCTACTGTATACAACTGCGGTGGATACAGTGACAGCCCTTTTTGGAAATGCCGGGTACAGTGATAAGACGGGAGAGCATGCTCTGGACTATGTTCCCTGTATGCAGTCTGAGGGAACCCTTTATGTGGCGGCAGATTATGTGAAGCTGTTTACCAATTATTCCTATGAGGTATTTGACAGGCATTTGCAGGTATATACGGAGTGGGGAACGAAGCAGACCTATAAAATCGCAAAAAAGACCCAGGTTCGTCTGAAGGGCGGCATTAAAAGCCCGATTCTCAGGGAAATGGAAGAGGGAGAACAGGTGGAACTGCTGGAACAGATGGAAACCTGGAGCAAGGTAAAAACTTCCGATTCCATTATCGGGTATGTGGAGAACAAGCGTCTGACAGATGTAGATACAGAGGTGGAAACACCTGTGACAGATTATGTGCCGGAGGAATATACCTCCATTGCGCTGGATGGCAAGGTGTGTCTGGGATTTCATTCTATCGGAGGTCCCGGTGGAAATGATACCCTGGACAGCATGGTGGCAGAGGGAGAGGGAATGAATGTCATTGCTCCGACCTGGTTCAGCTTTACGGACAATGCGGGAACTTTCCGTTCTTTTGCTTCCGGACAGTATGTGGAAAAGGCACACAGCTATGGATTAAAGGTCTGGGGTGTCTGGGATAACTTTAATTATAAGAATGAAACGGGAAGCGATATTGATACGGTTCAGATACTTTCCTCTACTGCGAACCGTCAGAATATCGTGGAACAAATGACAGCGACAGCGTTGGAACTGGGGCTGGATGGAATCAATATTGACTTTGAAGGACTGACATCGGACTGTGGAACACATTATGTACAGTTTATCCGGGAATTGTCTGTTGCCTGCCGTGAAAATCAACTGGCGCTTTCCATTGACAATTATGTGCCCTTTCATTTTAATGATTTTTACCGGCTGGATATTCAGGGAGAGGTGGCAGATTACATTGTTGTCATGGGATATGATGAGCACTGGCATGGCAGCAAGGACCCCGGAAGCGTGGCAAGTATCGACTATGTATCCAATGGATTGCAGAAAACACTGGAAATGGCTCCCGCAGAAAAAGTAGTCAATGCCCTTCCCTTCTATACGATTTTGTGGAAAACGGAAGGCTCTGATGTTACGGATGAATATATTACGTTAAAGAATGAAGCGGATTTCTTAAAGCGTGTGAACATTACACCGGAATGGGATGAAGAAACCTGCCAGAATTATGCCCAGTGGCAGAGCGGAAATATCACCTACCAGATTTGGCTGGAGGATATAGATTCCATCAAGGTAAAGCTGAATGTTATGAGTGCCCAGTCCATCGGCGGCGTGGCTGTATGGCGCCTGGGATACGGAACCAGCGAGGTCTGGGAACTGATAAAAGCCTACGCCGGCTCCTGAAAAAAAGAACCGGATGCCTGAACAGGCATCTGGTTCTTTTTAATATTGTAGTATTTTTATTTTGCTGCCTTGCGGAAGCCGAAGCTGCCTGCTGCGAATACTGCGGCAACACCGAGCATCCAGAGAACCAGAGAGTTGTCACTGGTCTTGGGAACATCGTCATACTCACTGGAGGATGCTGCGTTTGAGGCTGTGCCGGAAGCGGGTGAAGCTGTTGCTGTCGGTGCTGCGGTCGGAGCGGGAGTGGAAACAGCGGAAGCAGTCTTGGAATACTTGGACTCATCCGTTAAGATACAGCCGCTTTCCATGACAAAGGAATCCTTTGCAAAGTTATAAAAGTTATAGAAGGTTCTTGCGTTGTCCTTGGAATGAGCGTTTAAGTGTCCTACGGTACCCTTGCAGCCGATATTGGATTTGATTTCATCAGTAGCTTCTGTGATAACATTCAACTCGGTTACATTGCCGGTAAAGGTAACATATGCCACATCGTAAACGTATGCGTTATCCACGTTGCCATTTACGGAGCAGGTGCTGTTCTCGAGAATCTGGCAGTTGGTAACACCGCCGGTATAGATAATGCTTAATGCAGTGTTGCAGACCGTCAGGGTATCCAGCTTTGCGGTACCGAGATTTAAGTCGGAAGCGCCGGAATCTGTGTTGTAAACAGCTACGCTGTCCCCGTCCTTGATATCCTGCTGCAAGTAGTAAACCTCGCGGCTTGCTTTGTCGTCATCGAAGGTGGAACCTTCCATGTAACGCCACTCATCGGTGCAGTACTTTACTGCGTAATTTTTGGCAGCAGCCTTTGCCTGAATAGAGTTGCCTGCGGGCAGCAGAACCAATACGGATACTGCGGCAAGCACGGTAGAGAGTAATTGGATTTTTTTCATATTTGTCCTCGTTTCTGCGTACCATTTTGTAAGATGGAATCCCCTCTGTGACTGGCACGCATAGTCACAGGCCGGTACTTTCACTGGTGGACGGGCAGATAACTGTCACCGGGCTCCACTTCTTTTGCCACAACAACAAACCGTCCGTATTTCACGTGGTAGGTACAGGTAGAGAGGGTCAGGAAGTTGTCGCCAAAGCTGGCGGTAACGCCTGTGTCGTACAGGGAAAGTGCTTTTATATTTTGATAAAAGTCATCAAATTCTTCCTCGGTGTCTGCCTGAAAGAATTTGTAAAACTTAAATACCTCATCGGTTTTCTTATATACCTGGGAGCGGAAAACGGCAATTACTTCATAGTTCCGCTGACATTCTTCCGTATAGAGTATGATATTTTTGTGGTCTTTATAATAATCCTCTTTGGCATAATTTGCCAGAGTACCGAACATGGCACCGGATTTCATGTTATGTCCGTGAATAATCAGGTTGGTAGTCAGAGGATTTAAACAACTGTCCGTGTCCAGAATAAGGCAGCCGTTGGAGTTGTTCTGACCGTCAAAGCCCCGCTTGAGATAATAGTTTTCATCCTTTGGAGTCCACATGACGGGATAGTCAATTACGGTTCCGGGTATCTGTAACCAGGCAGCCATATCCTCGTTGGCTGAAAAGCTGTCTTTGTACGGATTTTCCACCGGCGTCGGAGTCGGCGCAGGGGAAGCGGTTACTTCCGGTGAAGCAGCTTCGGAGGGAGAACCGTGTTCCGGCGGGGCGACTTCTGAAGAATCCGTGCCGGAGGAGGTTGTACTGTCCGTTTCCTGGCTTTCTTTGGTACCGGAGGGTGTTACGGAATTATCCCTGGTGGCTTCTATTGCCGCTGCCGAGCTTTGCCATTTACTGGTATTTTCTTTTGTCTGTCGGTCCATGATATATCGCTGGATGCCTAAAACGGCGGCAACCAGAATACAGCTTGCAGAAATACAGGCTAATAATATAGAAAGAAAATGTTTTTTGTTATTCATGAACCAGCCTCTTTTTGATAATTTAAAGTATCACTCTTATATTAGACTAAAAATAAGAGCAATGCAACAGTTTTAGCGAATATATATAGAAAGTAACAGTTCATCTGCCTGCGGCACCGGAGGCAAGGGGATGAAAAGGAAAAAGAATGGGGAGGGAAATTTGAAAAGCTTTCAGCAAAGACTTTTTTCGGCAGTTTTGGTGATACTGTTTCTTGCAGCGGCAGTTTATGTGGGAAGGGAAACAGTGGTGTATACTTCAGGGAACAGGGTAAAGAACGGAGAGGAGAAAAAATGTGTGGTGCTGGATGCGGGACACGGAGGGGATGACCCGGGAAAAATCGGAATTAACGGAGCAAAGGAAAAGGATGTGAATTTGCAGATTACGGAAAAGGTGAAAAAATATCTGGAAGCAAATGACATCCGTGTCATTATGACAAGGGAAAGCAGTGAAGGGTTGTATGATGCGGATGCGCCCAACAAAAAGGTACAGGATATGAAAAAGCGAATCCAGATTATCGAGGAAAATCAACCTGACGTTGCTGTCAGCATTCACCAGAACAGTTATCCCCAGGAGTCAATTCACGGAGCGCAGGTCTTTTATTATAACGGAAGCACCTCAGGGCAGCGTCTGGCAGAAGAAATCCAAAGGCAGTTTGTGGAGAAGGTGGATACCCGGAACAGGCGGCAGATTAAGGCAAATGACAGTTATTACCTCCTGAAAAAAACGGCGGTTCCCATTGTAATAGTAGAGTGCGGATTTCTGTCTAACGGGGCGGAGGCGGAAAAACTCTGTCAGGAGGACTATCAGGAATATGTGGCGTGGGCGATTCATATGGGAATTTTGAGATATTTGTCAGAAAACTAAGGGCGGGGTTTCCCTTTTGTAGTGGATATGCTATAATAGGTCAAATGAGAACGGACGGCAGAAAACAGATGGAAACAAAAATTGTAAAAATAAGACCGGAGAGTGCTGGATTTTCCCCGGAGGAGGATGCTGGCCTGCGGCAGGCAGGCAGGATTATAAAAGAGGGAGGTCTGGTGGCATTCCCGACGGAAACGGTGTATGGACTGGGTGGGGATGCCCTGAACAGAGAATCCTCCCGGAAAATTTATGCGGCGAAGGGAAGACCCTCGGATAATCCTCTGATAATCCATATCTGCCAGTTTGAGGATATCCGTAAAATTGTGTCCGACCTGCCGGAGGCGGCGAAAAAGGCGGCGGATGCCTTCTGGCCGGGGCCGCTGACCATGATTTTACCGAAGTCGGAAATCGTACCCTATGAAACAACGGGGGGGCTGGACACGGTGGCAGTTCGCTTTCCCTCGGACAGAATTGCCCGGAAGTTCATAGAATACAGCGGCGGTTATGTGGCAGGTCCCAGCGCAAATCTTTCCGGAAAACCAAGTCCCACGGAAGCAAAGTATGTGGTGGAGGATATGGACGGGCGGATAGAAATGATTCTGGACGGAGGAGCAGGGCAGATTGGCCTGGAATCCACAATTCTTGATTTGACAGTATCCCCGCCCCAGATATTGCGTCCCGGATATATTACGAAGCAGATGCTGGAGGAGGTGCTGGGCAGAGTCGATACGGATGTGACGATTCTCACGGCAGACAGCGGACAGGCTCCGAAGGCACCGGGGATGAAGTACAGGCATTATGCGCCAAAGGGAGATTTATTGATTGTGGAGGGAGAACCGGAGGCTGTGACCGCCTATATCAATGAGCAGACAGCGACGGATAAAAAAGCCGGTGAAAAAACAGGAGTCATTGGAACCAGAGAAAGGCTGGATACCTACAGGGCAGATTCCGTAAAATGTGTTGGCAGCAGGCAGGAGGAGGCAGGGATTGCCCACAGCCTGTATACGATATTGCGGCAGTTTGATGATGAGGGTGTCACCAAAATTTATTCGGAAAGCTTCGAGGCGGACGGACTGGGACAGGCTATCATGAACCGGCTGTTAAAGGCGGCAGGGCATCATGTGAAGAAGCTGTGAAACAGAAAAAGAAAATTTGCGTGCAGAAATGGAGATTATTATGAAAAAAATAGCAATTGGAAGCGACCACGGCGGATTTGAATTAAAGCAGAAGATAATCAGACATCTGGAGGAAAAGGGATATCAGTGCGAGGATAAGGGCTGTTACAGCAGGGAGAGCTGCGATTATCCCGTTTTCGGACATGCGGTTGCAGAGGCAGTGGCAGCAGGGGAAGCAGACATGGGAATTGTAATCTGTACAACAGGAATCGGCATCAGTATTTCTGCAAACAAGATAGCGGGAATCCGCTGTGCTCTCTGTGCAGACACTCTTTCCGCAAAAATGACAAGGCTTCACAATAACGCAAATGTACTGGCAATGGGAGCGGGGATTCTGGGGGACAACCTTGCTCTGGAAATTACGGATACCTTTCTGGAAACGCCTTTTTCCGGTGAGGAAAGACATCAGAGAAGAATTGATTTAATTGAAAAATTCTAATAAAAAATGAAAACATACAAACAGGAGGAAGTAAAAAATGGCAAAGGTAGTAGTAATGGACCATCCGTTAATTCAGCACAAAATCGGATTTATCCGCAGACAGGAAACCGGTACAAAGGATTTCCGTCAGACAATCGGTGAGATTGCCATGCTGATTTGTTATGAAGCGACCAGAGATTTGAAGCTGGATGATGTGGAGATTACAACCCCTATCTGCAAGACAACGGTAAAGGAGTTGAAGGGAAAGAAGATGGCGATTGTGCCGATTCTCCGCGCAGGTCTTGGTATGGTGGACGGTGTGCTGGAGCTGATTCCCGCAGCAAAGATTGGACATATCGGTCTGTATCGTGACCCGGAAACCTTAAAGCCTGTGGAATATTACTGCAAGCTGCCCGCAGACTGTGCAGAGAGAGAAGTATTTGTCGTAGACCCGATGCTGGCTACCGGCGGTTCTTCCATCGCTGCGATTCAGATGTTAAAGGACAAGGGCTGCAAAAATATTCACTTTATGTGTATTATTGCTGCACCGGAAGGTGTGGAAGCCATGAAGAAGGCACATCCGGATGTGGATATGTATATCGGTGCGCTGGATGAAAAGCTGAATGACCATGGTTATATCGTTCCCGGACTGGGAGATGCCGGAGATAGAATTTTTGGTACAAAGTAGCTTGTAAAAGCAGAATGGAATCTGAGATTCACTTCGAGATTCCTTCGGCAAAGGGATGCCTGCGGAATGGAAACGAGATGCGTTGGAGAAGTGCGCAGAAATGGGGATTAAAATGGGAAAGAGAGAGGATTATATCAGCTGGGACGAGTATTTTATGGGTGTCGCCCATTTGTCCGGCATGCGCTCCAAGGATCCGAATACTCAGGTGGGAGCGTGTATTGTCAGCAGAGATAATAAAATATTGTCCATGGGCTACAACGGATTTCCCATCGGCTGCTCGGATGAGGAGTTTTCCTGGGAGCGGGAGGGAGAATGGCTGGATACCAAATACCCCTTTGTTACCCACGGTGAATTAAATGCCATTTTGAATTACCGGGGGGGCTCTCTGGAGGGAACAAAGCTGTATGTTTCCCTGTTCCCCTGTAATGAGTGTGCCAAGGCAATTATTCAGGCGGGCATCAAAACGGTGGTTTATGACAGCGACAAGTATGAAGGCTCCAGGGAGAATATAGCTTCCAGGAAGATGTTTGAGGCAGCCGGGGTCGTATATGTTCCCTATTCCCGGACAGGCAGACAGATTCATATTCAGGTTTGAGAACGGCAGAAAGGAAAACGCATGGGTTTTAAGAAGCGAAGACGGCGAATCGCACTTGCAGTGACAATTACACTTCTTATCGGGACAGCTCCTGGGGGGGCTGCCTTTTCCATGTCAGAACCACTTGTAGCTTCTGCGACTACCTCTACCTGGCAGAAAATAAATGAAGCGGAAAACGATAAAAAGGAACTGGAAAATCAGAAGGACAAAAACGAAGAGGAACTCAACGATTTAAAAACGGAACAAAGCGGTCTGAAAGGGGAATTGAATAAACTGAACGGTCAGTTGTCCGATGTGGTGGCAAATCTGGCTGATCTGGAAGAAAAAATAAGAAACAAGGAAGAGGAGATTACAGTTACCCAGCAGACCCTTGAAGAGGCAAAGGCAACAGAGGAATGGCAGTACGCCAGCATGGTTATCCGGGTGCGGGAAATGTACGAGCGCAGGGAAACGAATTATGCGGCGGCGCTTTTGAAGGAGGGTTCCCTTGCGGATATTCTGAATGCAGCGGACTATATGGTACGTGTTGCGGCTTACGAGCGGAAAATGATGGACCAGTATACGGAAAACAGGCAGCTTATCGAGGAACAGGAAGCAAGGCTGCAGGCGGAAAAAGTAGAACTGGACGGATTGAAGCTGGAAGCGGAGGCAGAAAAAAACAAGGTATCCGGTCTGATCAGCCAGACCTCCAATTCCATTGCAAAGTACGGAAATGATATCGCGGAGGCGGAACGGAAGGCAGAGGAATATGAAGCTGCCCTGAAGAAAAAGGAAGAGGATTTGGATGCTTTAAGAAAGCAGCTTGCGGAAGAAATTGCCATGTCCCAGGCGGCGGCAAATGCAGCCTGGCGGGATATTTCGGAAGTGACCTTTGCGGAAGGGGACAGATATCTTCTGGCGAATCTGATTTACTGTGAAGCCGGAGGGGAACCCTATGCCGGAAAGCTGGCTGTGGGAAGCGTAGTCATCAACCGGGTTCTGAGTTCCAAGTATCCGGATTCCGTAATCGGAGTGATTTATCAGTCAAAGCAGTTTTCCCCTGTGGCAAGCGGCAGACTGGATATTGCCCTTGCGGTCAACAAAGCAACCGCAGACTGCTACCGGGCAGCGGATGAAGCAATGTCCGGCGTGACGAATGTGGGAAGCTGTGTGTATTTCAGAACGCCGATTGAAGGCTTGAGCGGTATCAGTATCGGCGGACATATCTTTTATTAAAAAGAAGTGCCGGAAGGAAGCTCCGGAAAGGGAATAAAGGGAGCGGGCGGGACATTGTGGGGACAGAGTCCCTTTTCCATCCAGACCATATCGTGCCAGCGTCCCTGTTTATAGCCGGAGGCGGTAAAGTGGGCTACAGTCTTGTAGCCGAAAAATTCATGAAAGGCAATGCTGGCGGGATTCGGGTAGGTAATGCAGGCGCAGAGATTGCAGATGTTCTGCCTGCGGAGGATGTCCTCCAGCGCCAGATAAAGCTGTTTTCCGATTCCCTTTTTCCCAAAGCCCTGCTTTACGTAAATAGAGGTTTCCACCGACCAGTCGTAGGCAGCCCTGCCCTTAAAGGCGGAAACATAGGAATATCCCAGAGCTTCTCCATTTTCCTCTGCCACAAGGTAGGGGTATTTTTTTAAGGTAGTCCGGATGCGGGTTTCAAATTCTGATACGGAGGGAACCTCATATTCAAAGGTAATAGAGGTATTTTCCACATAAGGACGGTAAATTTCAACTAATGCACCGGCATCCTCCGGTGTTGCAACTCGAATTTTCATATTCTACTCCATTCCTGCGCATGTTCTTTGCATATTCTGACTGTTCAGAGTGCCTGATAATCCCTATTTTGGGGATAGTTTAGCGCGCTTTGAAAAAAGCGTCAAGATAGTTTTCTTTTTCCCAGACTTTTCCTAGACTTTTGAATAAAAAATGGGTATAATCAAGTACATGAGAAAACGTAAGGATGATAGGAAAAAAACATTTCGGGCACTTTCGCTTGTGACCCAGCTTGGTATGATAATGATTGTGTCTATCGGCATGACCACAGCAGCCGGAATCTGGCTGGACAAAAAGCTGGGGATTTTTTGTTTTACAGCCATTTTCTTTATCATTGGGGCAGTGGCAGGCGGTCAGAGTGCATATCGTCTGATTCAGCAGATAGACAAAGACGAGGATAACGATTGAAAAGAGAGTAAAAACTAAAAGTATGACAGTAATAAATTGGTTGAAGAAGGCGGACAGGGCACTTCTGGAGCTGCATACAGGGATGCTCCTTACGGGGCTTTTATGTCAGCTTGTGGGCGCATTTTTTGTGGAAAATCAGGCAGAATATGCAAAGAGCCTGTGGTTTGGCGTACTGTTTGCACTGGCGGGCAGTATTCATATTGCAAGAACGCTGGACAGGGCGTTGGAGTGCGGCGAGGGAGCGCAGAAGGTAATTATCAGAGGGTATGTGTTCCGCTATGTGATGGTGGTAGCCATCATGGCAGTGATTGCGGTGACAGAGGTGATGAACCCGCTGGTGGTTTTTCTGGGCTATATGACATTGAAGGCAGCGGCGTATTTACAGCCGATGACCCATAAATTTTATAACAGATTATTTCATGAGACAGACCCGGTTCCAACGGCACTTCCGGAAGAAGCGCCGGAAGGAAAAGAATCAGAAGATAAGGCATAAGGAGGTGAGAAGATGGAACAGATAGTTTTTTTATCCGGGGGCTCAAATATTGATTTTATGATACATGGAATATTCAAATATTCCTTTTTTGGACATGAAGTCTGGATTACGACTTCCCATGTATGTATCTTGATAGTAATGCTGATATTGCTTGGTTTTTCCATTGCCGCGGGACGCTGTATGAAAAAGGCAGCAGAGGTTCCGGGAGGTTTTCAGAATGTTGTGGAGCTGATTGTGGAAAAACTGGACGGTATGGTGGATTCTTCCATGGAACATTCGGCACCGAAATATTACAACTATATCGGGACTGTGTTCATTTTCATATTGTTCAGCAATATTTCCGGTCTGTTTGGACTAAGACCCCCTACAGCGGATTACGGTGTGACACTGCCGCTGGCACTTATTACATTTGCATTGATTCACATCAACAAATGGAGATATCAGAAGCCTTTGACCATCTGGGAGGATTTATGTTCCCCACTGCCGAAATGGCTTCCGTTCTGGATACCAATCAATCTGGTAAGTATTGTTGCGGTGCCCATATCTCTTTCCCTGCGTCTGTTTGCCAATATCCTTTCAGGTACGGCGATTATGGCGCTGATGTACGGATTGCTCGGATGGTTTGCAACGGCATGGCCCGCTGCGCTGCATGTCTATTTTGATTTGTTTTCCGGGGCAATTCAGACCTATGTATTCTGTATGCTGACCATGACCTATATTTCCAATGAAATCGGGGATGGCGTAAGGCATTAAAGAAGAGTGATATTATTTATAATTTCAGGAGGAAAAAATCATGGAATTCAATGAAAACTTTATTTTGGGATGCTCCGCAATCGGCGCAGGACTGGCAGTTATCGCCGGTATCGGACCTGGTGTTGGACAGGGTATTGCAGCAGGACATGCGGCATCCGCAGTAGGACGTAATCCCGGAGCAAAATCCGAAATCAGAACGATGATGCTTCTTGGACAGGCAGTTGCCGAGACAACCGGTCTGTACGGTTTGTTTGTAGCACTCCTTTTGATGTTCGTAAAACCTCTTCTGCCTTAATCGGATATAAGAACAGGCAGAAAGGAGGCAGAGAATGATACTTTTAACAGAAGGTGCATCCATGTCGAGATTGTTCGATTTGGACTGGCAGCTTGTTGCGGATGCCTCACTGATGATTGTAGCGGTTTTCTTCCTGTTTCTGGGGATGAGTTATTTCCTGTTCAATCCTGCGCGGAAAATGTTAAATGACCGCCGGGATAAGATTAAAAACGAACTGGAAAGCGCCAGAAACGATAAGGAAGAGGCGGAAAAGCTGAAAGAAGAGTACACTGTCAAGTTGAAGGAAATCAACAAGGAGGCAGAAGGTATCCTGAGCGAGGCCCGCAGAAAAGCGCAGCAGAACGGAAATCAGCTGATTGCCGAGGCGAAGGAAGAAGCGGCGGCGATTCTTGAAAGAGCACGCAAAGAGGCAGAGCTGGAAAAGCAGAAGATGTCTGATGATGTCAAGAAGGAAATTGTTTCTGTTGCAGCGCTGATGGCAGGCAAGGTGGTGGCTGCATCTATTGATACAACGGTTCAGAATCAGTTGATTGATGAAACCTTAAAGGAAATAGGTGAGAAAACATGGCTAAATTAGTATCCAGAACATACGGTGAGGCTTTGTTTGAGGTCGCAGAGGAGGCCGGTGAGGCAAAGGCTGCGGAACTGCTGGAGGAGATTGAAGCTGTCGAAAAGATTCAGGCGCAGAACCCGAAATTCGATGAGCTGATGAAACACCCCGGCATTTCAAAACCGGAAAAGCTGGCGATTATCCGGAAGGTTTTTCAGGGAAATGTCAGCAAAGAACTGGAAGGCTTCTTTGAGGTGGTTGTATCAAAGGACCGCTACAGAGATTTGCCCGCAATCTTTTCCTATTTTACGGAAAAGGTGAAGGAAAAGCAGAAAATCGGCGTGGCTTATGTGACAACAGCAATCAGGCTGACACCGGAACAGGAAAAAGCAGTGGAAGGAAAGCTGCTTGCAACCGGCGGATACCGGAAAATGGAAATGCATTTCAGCGTGGACACCGCAATTATCGGCGGAATGATTATCCGTATCGGCGACAGAGTGGTGGACAGCAGTATCCGTACAAAATTAGATGATTTGACCAAACAATTATTAAAAATCCAGTTGGGATAGTCCGGCTGGAAGAAAGGTGCGACAGTTCCATGAATTTAAGACCGGAAGAAATTAGTTCTGTAATAAAAGAGCAGATAAAAAGATATGCGTCTGCGCTGGATGTGTCTGATGTGGGAACCGTTATACAGGTCGCAGACGGCATTGCCCGTGTACACGGACTGGAAAATGCCATGCAGGGAGAACTTCTGAAATTTCCCGGAGAAGTATATGGCATGGTATTGAATCTGGAAGAGGATAATGTCGGTGTCGTATTGCTGGGAAATTCAAGAAATATCAGCGAAGGCGATACGGTAAAGACAACCGGACGTGTAGTAGAAGTCCCGGTAGGCGATGCGCTGCTTGGGCGTGTTGTCAATGCTCTGGGACAGCCTATTGACGGCAAAGGTCCTGTTCAGACCTCCAAATACCGGAAGATTGAACGTGTGGCAAGCGGTGTTATTACCCGTAAGAGCGTAGACACTCCTTTACAGACAGGTATTAAGGCAATTGATGCCATGGTGCCTATCGGAAGAGGACAGCGAGAATTGATTATCGGCGACCGTCAGACCGGAAAGACGGCAATTGCCCTGGATACCATCATCAACCAGAAGGGGCAGAATGTAAAATGTATTTATGTGGCAATCGGACAGAAGGCTTCTACCATTGCCAATATTGTAAAGACACTGGAAGAGTACGGTGCCATGAGTTACACCACAGTGGTAGTATCCACGGCGAGTGATTTGGCACCCTTACAGTATATCGCTCCCTACTCCGGATGTGCAATCGGAGAGGAGTGGATGGAGCAGGGACAGGATGTTCTTGTTGTTTACGATGACCTGAGCAAGCATGCAACGGCGTACCGTACCCTCTCCCTGCTTCTCAGACGTCCGCCCGGACGTGAGGCATATCCCGGCGATGTATTTTATCTTCATTCCAGACTGCTGGAGAGAGCAGCGAGAATGAGCGATGAGTACGGCGGAGGTTCCCTGACAGCCCTTCCGATTATCGAAACCCAGGCAGGCGATGTATCTGCCTATATTCCGACCAATGTCATTTCCATTACAGACGGACAGATTTACCTGGAAACAGAAATGTTCAACTCCGGTTTCCGTCCGGCGGTAAATGCGGGTCTTTCCGTATCCCGAGTAGGTGGAGCGGCCCAGATTAAGGCGATGAAGAAGATTGCGGCGCCGATTCGTACCGAACTGGCACAGTACAGAGAGCTGGCATCCTTTGCCCAGTTTGGTTCTGAACTGGATAAAGATACCAAGGAAAAGCTGGCACAGGGTGAAAGAATCAAGGAAGTCCTGAAGCAGCCCCAGTATCAGCCCATGGCAGTGCAGTATCAGGTTATCATTATTTATGCCGTAACCCATAAATATCTGCTGGAAATTCCGGTAGAGGAAATCACAGACTTTGAAAAGGGACTTTTCGAGTTCCTGGATACCAGGTATGCAGAGATTCCTGCAGCGATTGCAGCGGAAAAGGTAATTTCCGATGAAACGGAAAAAGCCCTGCAGAAGGCATTGACAGAGTTTATCGAAACCTGGAAACAGACGGTAAGATAAGTGAGGAGATAAGAATATGGCATCAATGCGGGATATTAAAAGGCGCAGGAGCAGTATTCAGGGCACCCAGCAGATTACAAAGGCAATGAAGCTGGTATCTACCGTCAAGCTGCAGCGTGCAAGAGCCGGGGCGGAACAGTCCAAAAGCTATTTTTCCTGTATGTTTGATACGGTAAACAGCATCTTGCAGCGCGTTGGTCATATAGAACATCCCTATCTGGTTCCGGGAAAGTCCGATAAGAAAGCGGTTATCGTGATTACCTCCAACAGAGGTCTGGCGGGAGGATACAATTCCAATGTGGAAAAGCTTGTAACCAGAAATCCGGAATGGACCAGGGAGGAACTTGTGATTTATGCTCTGGGTGGAAAGGGCCGGGAGGCGTTTCTGCGGCAAGGCTATGAAGTAAAAGAATACAGCGGCGAGATTGTGGAAGCACCTGCGTACACAGATGCAATGGCGCTGACCTCCGAGCTTCTGGCAGATTTTTCAGCAGGAAAAATCGGAGAAATTTATCTTGCCTATACAGCATTTAAAAATACAGTCAGCCATGTACCGACTTTGTTGAGGCTTCTTCCGGTGGAAGTACCCGAAAAAGAGGAAGAAACAAAGAAGGAAGCTGCGGAAGCGATTATGAACTTTGAGCCGGAGGAAACAGAGGCTCTGGAAATGATTATTCCGAAGTATATGGCAAGTCTGATTTATGGCGCTCTGGTAGAAGCGGCAGCCAGTGAGAATGGTGCCCGTATGCAGGCAATGGACAATGCAACCAGCAATGCGGAAGAAATGATTACCGATTTGGCGCTGAAATATAACAGAGCAAGACAGGGCTCCATTACGCAGGAGCTGACAGAAATTATAGCCGGAGCAGAAGCACTTGGTTAAGTGGGGCTGCTCCAATAAGGAAAAAAAGATGTCCGGGATTTTCCGGACAGGAAAGAGGTAGAAATGGCCGGAGAGAACAAGGGTAAAGTGACTCAGGTCGTTGGAGCGGTTCTGGATATCCGTTTTGACGAAGGGAAGCTTCCCTCGATAAATGAGGCAATTCGCATTCCTACCATGGACGGCGGTGAGCTGACTGTTGAAGTTTCCCAGCATCTGGGTGACGATACGGTAAGATGCATTGCAATGGGCAGCACCGACGGTCTGAAGAGAGGAATGGAGGCAATTGCAACAGGGGCGCCTATTTCCGTTCCCGTTGGCGAGAAAACGCTGGGACGTATTTTCAATGTTTTAGGACAGCCGATTGATAACAAGCCTGCACCGGAAGGCGTTTCCTATGAGCCGATTCACAGACCGGCACCGGAATTTGAGGAACAGTCTACGGATACAGAGCTTCTGGAAACGGGAATCAAGGTTGTTGACCTTCTCTGCCCCTATCAGAAGGGTGGAAAAATCGGTCTGTTCGGCGGTGCCGGAGTTGGTAAGACCGTATTGATTCAGGAGCTGATTCGTAATATTGCAACGGAGCACGGCGGCTATTCCGTATTTACCGGCGTAGGCGAGCGTACCAGAGAGGGAAATGACCTTTATCATGAAATGACGGAATCAGGCGTTATTGATAAGACAACCATGGTATTCGGTCAGATGAACGAGCCCCCCGGAGCAAGAATGAGGGTTGGTCTGACAGGACTGACTATGGCAGAGTATTTCCGTGACAAGGGCGGCAAGGACGTACTGCTTTTCATTGATAACATTTTCCGTTTCACCCAGGCGGGAAGCGAGGTTTCCGCGCTGCTGGGGCGTATGCCCTCTGCGGTAGGTTATCAGCCTACCCTGCAGACAGAAATGGGCGCTTTACAGGAGAGAATTACATCTACAAAGAACGGTTCCATTACTTCCGTACAGGCGGTTTATGTGCCTGCGGATGACCTGACAGACCCGGCACCGGCTACAACCTTTGCCCATCTGGATGCGACAACCGTATTGTCCCGTTCTATCGTAGAGCTTGGTATCTATCCTGCGGTAGACCCGCTGGAGTCCACATCCCGTATCCTTGACCCCAGAATTGTAGGCGAGGAGCATTATAAAACAGCCCGTGGAGTACAGGAAATTCTGCAGCGCTACAAGGAATTGCAGGATATCATCGCTATCCTGGGTATGGATGAGCTTTCCGAGGAGGACAAGCTGGTCGTTTCCCGTGCCCGTAAGGTACAGAGATTCCTGTCACAGCCTTTCTTCGTTGCCGGACAGTTTACCGGACTGGAAGGAAAGTATGTGCCGATAAGCGAAACAATCCGCGGCTTTAAGGAAATTCTGGAAGGAAAGCATGATGATATACCGGAAAGCTATTTCCTGAATGCGGGAAGCATTGATGATGTTCTGGCAAAGGTGACGAAGTAGTGGGAGGATGGATGAATGGCTGATAATAACAGCTTTCTTCTGCGCATCATAACACCGGACAGAATTTTCTATGAAAATCAGGTGAAAATGGTGGAATTCAATACAACAGAGGGTGAAATTGGTGTACTGCCCGGACATATTCCGCTGACAGTTATTGTCAAGCCCGGTATTCTGGATATTACGGAAGCCGGCGGGGACAAGATGGCAGCCCTTCACGCCGGTTTTGCTGAAATTCTTCCTGACAGAGTGACCATTCTGGCAGAGGTGATTGAATGGCCGGAAGAAATTGACGGGGAACGTGCAAGCGCAGCGCTGCATCGTGCGGAGGAAAGACTGCACTCAAGAACGCCGGAAACGGATATTGCGAGAGCGGAAACCGCATTGCAGAGAGCAATGGCGCGGATTCAGGTTCTGAAATAAAGGATGGAAACAAAAGGCTGGAACAATCAGCCGAAAAGAAGCATATGCTGTATAAAAGAGTTTTGGTGGGAATGAAAAACAATGGATTTTCACGCCAGATTATTGCAGCAGTTGCCGGAAACACAGGTAAGGGGCTGGAAAGAGCCCCTTCCTTTTTATATGGCGCAGCCGGGGTATTACAGACCCGGTCAGGAAGAGCAGTGTCTGCGGGATATGGAATATCTGCAGCAGCTTTATCCGGATGAGATAAAAAAGGTCAGAAGAAGAATTGCGGAAATACTGGATTTGACAGATTATGAAGGCAGCATGATTTATGATGAATACCCGGACAGGGGCAGTGTACGGCTTCTGGCGGTAAAAATTCACAGGATGCTGAAGAACGAAGAAAAAGAGGAAAATATGCCCACAGAAGCGATGGTTCAGGTGCTTCTGCTGGATGAAATATATAAAAGAAGGCATGGCGGAAGGCGCGGAAAAATTTGAGGCTGAAGATAACGATATGAAAGAATGCAGACAATTATTTCAGGAATTGATAACGGAAAACCTTGTGCAGATAATCTGCAGTAATACCAGAGATGCAGACAGGGCGGCGAAGGCGAAAATCCGCCCTGTACAGATAAAGGAAAAGCTGATGTTTCAGGAAACTCTTTACCGGGGAACACAGGTTTTTCACGGCAATTTTACCCGGGAAGAGATGGTGGACAGGCTGTCCGGCTATATGGAAACTTTGTTCAGACAGGCAGAAATTACCTGCGACGGGGAGCGGGTGACAGTCCTTGTCAGCAAAAAGGGAACAGTAACGGTCAAACGCAAAAAGACGGAAGCGCAGGCTGCTCCGCAGAAAGAATTGGCACATAACCGTACAAAACAGTACATTTTACCGGAAGGAAATCCGGTGGATTTTCTGATAGGGCTTGGGGTGCAGACACCGGACGGGCATATTGCCAAAGCGAGATATGATAAATTCCGCCAAATCAACCGGTATCTGGAATTTATCGAGGATATTCTGGATAAGCTGCCCTCGGACAGACGGATAAGGATTATTGATTTCGGCTGCGGAAAGTCCTATCTTACCTTTGCCATGTATTATTATTTAAAGCAGGTGCAGGGCAGGGAAATTCAGGTAACTGGTCTGGATTTGAAGAGGGATGTCATTGAGCATTGCAATGCACTGTCTGAAAAGCTGCAATATACGGACCTTCATTTTGAATACGGAGATATTCAGAATTATGAGGGGGAAACAGCAGTGGATATGGTGGTTTCCCTGCATGCCTGCGACAAGGCAACGGATTATGCCCTGGAGAAGGCGGTAAAATGGGGAGCAAGTGTCATACTGGCGGTTCCCTGTTGCCAGCATGAACTGAACAGACAGATAAAATGCGATACGCTGGAGCCGGTTTTCCGGTATGGGGTCATAAAGGAAAGAATGGCAGCGCTGATTACGGATGCCCTGCGGGCAGATATGCTGGAGCAGCAGGGATATTCCACCCAGATTCTGGAATTTATTGATATGGAGCATACTCCGAAAAACCTGCTGATTCGCGCGGTGAAGGATAACAGGATGAAAAAGAGAGGGGCATCGGATGGAGCAGGGGAGGCAGCCGTGCAAAGGGTAACGGAATTTTTGAACGTAGCGCCAACGCTGGGGAAGTTGTTAAGGGACAGGTAAGGAATTGTGAAAAAAAGTATTTTGAAGCTGGCAGTCTTTCTGGCTGTTTTTGTACTGGCATTTTTTATTGTGGGAAAAATCATGAATAAAGACCATGATAACCTGACAATGGATTTGGCACCGGCATCGCTTCCGGTGGTATCCATGATGCTGGATGGCAGGGAATATAACCATCTGCACGGGTATACCCAGGCGGTGGATGTGGCATTTGAGCGGGATACGGTGACGATTCTGGGGGAAAGCCGGGATACGGATTTTGTGATTGATACCTATGGCAGGGAAATTCAGGAGGTTAGCATTGAGGTCAGAAGTGCGGACGGCAGCCGACTAATCGAAAATACCGTGCTTTCCGGGCTGAGCCGGAGGGGGAATATAATACAGGGAACTGTGGCATTAAAGGATTTAATTGAAAAGGACACGGACTATTCCCTCTGCTTTGTGCTGCAGATGGATGAGGGGGAAAAGGCGTGCTATTACACCAGAGTTATCTGGTCGGAGGGGCTGCATGTTTCGGAAAAGCTGGAGTATGTGACAGATTTTCATGAGCGGCTTTATGATAAGGAAGCGGCAAAGGAGCTGACAAAGTATCTGGAAACAAATTCCAGACTGGAGGACAACAGCTCCTTCCATAAGGTAAATATCCACAGCAGCTTTAAGCAGATTACCTGGGGAGATTTGCCGGTGCAGGAAATCTCTGCCCCGGTGGTATCTCTGACGGAGCTGGCAAGCCAGACGGCTTCTTTTCTGATGGATTATGTGGTGTCTACCACAGAGGGGAAAAAGACCGTTTATTATCTGGTAGAGGAGCATTACCGGGTTCGATATACCACGGACAGAATGTACCTGCTGGATTATGAGAGAACGATGACCCAGGTGCCGGAGGCAGGGCAGATATATGCCAACGATAAGCTGCTTCTGGGCATTACGGGGACGGATATTCCCATGGTGGAGAGTGAGGATGGGAATACAGTCGTATTTGAGGTGGCAAACAGACTGTTCAGCTATGAGGCAACAGAAAATAAGCTGATTGTTATTTTCAGCTTTTATGATGAAAATAATGTGGATGAAAGAACCATCTGGGCAGAACACAGCATCAAAATACTGGATGTGGATGAGGGCGGAAATGTCCAGTTTGCCGTGTACGGTTATATGAACAGAGGACGGCATGAAGGGGAAGTCGGAATCCAGCTTTATACCTATAACAGCAGCATGAATACCATTGAGGAGTTAATTTATATTCCCTATAATAAAACCTATTCTGTGCTGGAGGCAGAGCTGGAGCAGCTTTTATATCTGAACCGGGACAGAAAACTGTATCTGGAACTGGGAAATGTGGTATATTGCATTGACCTGGCGGAGAGAACCTGTACGCCCCTGATTCAGGAAACCCAGGATGAAAATCTGCAGGTGTCCTCAGACCACAGGATTCTGGTCTGGCCGGAGGGAGAGGATAATTATCACAGCAGTGTGCTGAATATCCGCAATCTGACGACAGAAACCATGAGCCGGATTACCGTTGCGGAGGATGAGGCGATTCGTCCGCTTGGATTCATGGAAGAGGATATTATATATGGAGTCGCGAAAAAAGAGGATATTGTCCGGGAAAATTCCGGCAGAACCTTTTTCCCCATGTACAAAATCGGAATCTGCGATTCGTCAGGGACCCAGTTAAAGCAATATGAGGTAGAAGGGATTTATGTGGTTTCCTGCGAGGTGGAGGGAAACCAGATTACGTTAAACCGGGTACAGCGCAGCGAAAACGGCGTTTATACGGAAGCAGTGCCGGACCAGATTACGAATAATACGGAAATGGTCAGCGGAAAAAATAAGATCGTCACGGCGGTAATAGATATTTATGAAAAATATGTCCAGATTCAGACAAGGGCAGTGATTGACAGTAAGACCATCAAGAAGCTGAACCCCAAAGAGGTTGTTTTTGAGGGGGGAAGAGAGCTGACATTGCCCGAAGGAGATACGAAAAACCGCTATTATGTTTATGGACCCTATGGGGTGGACGGTATTTTCACTTCTCCGGCAGGGGCGGTGAATCTTGCCTATGAAGAAGCGGGAGTTGTGGTAGACGGAAGCGGTGACTGTATCTGGATGCGGGGCAACAGAGTCAGTAGGAATCAGATTATGGCAATCAAGGAGGCGTCTGTCACAGAGGAAAAGAACAGTCTGGCGGTGTGCCTGGATACAATTTTCGGGCTGGAGGGGCTGGTAAGAAACTCGGAATATCTGCTGGGACAGGGAATGTCTGTTATGGAAATTCTGGAAGAAAATCTGGTGGACGCCCAGGTGCTGGATTTGACAGGCTGCAATCTGGATGCACTGCTGTACTATGTCAATCAGGATATACCGGTGCTGGCGCTTCTGGAAAACGGTGAAGCGGTGCTGGTAACAGGCTTTAATGAATATAACGTGGTAATTATGGAGCCTTCCACGGGTACTCTTTATAAAAAGGGAATGAATGACTCTACGGAATGGTTTGCAGAAAACGGGAACTGTTTTATCACTTATACCAGAAAATAGTAAGAGAACAAAAAAAGATTGAAAAACATGCGGTCAGGCATGTTTTTCAATCGAAACCTTGTGTATGGATGAGTTATTTTTCTCCGAAAATCTGATATCTGTACTTATTTAACAGATTTAAAAGAAGAAGTCCTAAAACGCCGCAGGACAAGATTTCCCCTGCACCGACAGTGATGAAGGACAGCCAGATGGGCTGAATCCCATAGGCGTAAAGCAATACGAAGGGAACAATAATGGTGTTGGCGAGAATCGGTGGAACCGGAGCCAGCCATTTATTTTTGCGCAGAAGGTAAGTAAAAATGGCGCCAATGAGTGTGGCGATGGTGCCGAAAATAATATCGGGAAGCGCACAGCCTGTTAAAATATTGGAAAGCAGGCAGCCTACAGTAAGTCCCGGTATGGCAGCAGGGGTAAAAAAGGGAAGGATAGTCAGGGCTTCCGAGAAGCGTAACTGAACGGCATAATTTGCCAGCCCCAGTGCATTCGCCAGAAAGGTGAGCACCACATAAAGAGCAGCGATAGCCGCTGCGTGAACAAGGTAACGTACTTTTTGATTCATTTTTCTTTTCTCCTTTAGTTTTGTTTTACGAGTGGAAGGTTTCGAACACTCAGATGATTTCCGGCTGATATGCCGAAAAAAGTTGACAGTCGACACATATGTGTTTAGACTTGACAACGTGTGTGAGTATAACATAGCATAGAAAGAAATGCAAGACAGAAAATGCCTATGGAATGAAATTGTGCGCAGACACAAACCCGGGATGCGGGGGAGAAGTGCGCAGAAATGAGGAACAGGATGAAAAACAGAAGAAACATAACAGGATGGTTGATTTTTGAGGCATGTATGATTGTGGCGCTGGGAGTCATCATTATTATACAGGCAGATTTGTTCGGTGTCAGTGCGAAGAATGTGGAAAAGGATATGCGGAAGGAAATGAAGATTGCCCAGGACTGGCAGACAATAGAGGCGGAGGATGATAATCTTTGCGCAGTACTGGCATACAGCCCGGAGGGAGAAGATTATACATATGCGGTTTACCTGAATCGGAAGGGCTTTTCCTTTGGTTACTTTTTCAGAGAGGGTGGCGAAGCACCCTATATAGCGGAAGGGGTACAGAAGATTATTTATGAGGATTACGGCGAGGCTCTTTTTTCTATGAACCAGCAGAAGATAAAAGAAATTGTGGTAGATAACGGACAGGAAAAACAGGTGATTACTGTGGATTCCGGAAAGCCCTTTGCAACAGTACTGCCCTTAAATTCCGGTGAGGTAACTTTCTGGGATGAAAATGGAGAACAGATACAGGATATTTATTATGACCGGTATACCGGGTGAGAAAACAATTATCAACCAATATGCTTATCTGGTTGACAATCAAAGAAAAGAATGCTACTATGAACCATGGAAATTTTGAAACTATAATACAGCGCAGCATAAGTGCGCGGAAATGAGGATTCCTATGGCATCACAGACAGTAGTAAGAAGTAAGACGTATGATATGGTTTATATTGCAGTATTTGCCGTTTTGATGGCAATTTGTTCCTGGATATCCATCCCTGCAACAGTTCCCTTTACCCTGCAGACCTTTGCGGTATTTTTGACAGTAGGTGTACTTGGCGGGAAAAGAGGCAGCATGGCAGTGCTGATTTATATTCTGCTTGGTGCGATTGGTATTCCTGTATTTGCAGGATTTTCCGGCGGACTTGTTACTCTGCTTGGAAATACCGGCGGATACATTATTGGTTTTCTGTTTTCCGCGCTGGTAATGTGGTTAATGGAAAAGCTTCTGGGTAAGAAAACATGGGTACTGGCAGTGTCCATGGTACTTGGACTGGTTGTCTGCTATGCCGTTGGTACAGTGTGGTTTATGGTAGTTTATACCCAGAAAACAGGTGCAATCGGTATTGCAACAGTTCTTTCCTTGTGTGTCATTCCCTTTATCATTCCCGATCTGATTAAGATTGCACTGGCACTTGGATTGAGTAAGAGATTGTCCAGGCTGCTGCGTATCAGTGAACTGTAAGCAACAGATTTTACAAAAGCAGGAAGCTGCAACAGAGGAAAACAGGAATGGCAAAATATCGAATCAGACCCCATCACGGTATGTGTCTTGCCTTTTTTGAGGGAAAGGGATACAGTGATGGATTTACAAAGCATATGGGAGAAATGAAGCAGGCACTGGAGAAAAATCCGACAGTTCTTCTGGAAGAAAAGACAGACGATATCTGCGTTGCCTGTCCGCATAACAAAGAGGGCTTGTGCGAAGCCTTTGAAAAGGTTTCCCGATATGATGCAGGGGTTCTGGAAAAATGCGGATTGAACACCGGGCTGGAAATTCCCTTTCTGGAATTTGAAAGACTGGTTTCGGAAAAAATATTGCTGGCGGGAAAGGGCAGAGAAATCTGTGGGGACTGCCAGTGGGCATATATTTGCCATAAATAGAATAGATTACCTGTAAAGAAGAGCTTCCCGCCAATCCGGCAGGAAGCTCTTTTGCAAAAAAAATCAAAAGTCAGGGAGCAGAAGGAGCCTTTTCGGACTGATGCTCATATTCTTCCAGTTTTTGAGTAAGTGACTGAATAAGAGCGCGCATATCCGCAAGTTCGGAATTCTGCCTGCAAATGGTGGAATCCTTTTCGGCTACGGTTTCCTGCAGGGTGGCTACCTGTCTACCGGATTCCTGTAGATTCTCTGCCTGTTGATTTAATTCGTTCGCCCGTTTGTCCAATTCTTTTTTCAACATTGTTGTTTCGTTTTTCAACATTGTTGTTTCGTTTTTCAACGTTGTTGTTTCGTTTTTCAACGTTGTTGTTTCTTCTTTCAATGCTGTTGCTTCTTTTTTCAACGTTGCTGCCTGTTTTTTCAACGATGTTGCTTCTTCCTTCAAATCTGCAACTTCCTTATTCAGTTCCTCCACCATGTACCGCTCAGTATTTTTATCCAGTTCCCTTAATGCGTCAGAAAACATGTGAATCAACTCCTCCGGTTTTTTACGAAATGAAATCAAATCCTGATAGCACGGCAGAAATTCCGGAAACTGGTTGACGAACCGGACTATTTTTTCCGGATTGTCTTCTGTCAGAAATTCCAGCCACGCATCCTGTGTTGTATTTATATTTTGAACCAGGTCATGGAATGTGTCAAGGGATATGAAGATAATATTTTCAAGAAGATTAAGTTTAATATCAGTATTGAAATAGGAACATTTTTTATGAATGTACTGGTCGGTGGTTTTAAACAGGGCGGGGCTGTGTTCCATAAAGACAATCAGGTAGACGGGCTTCATATCCCGGTAGGTAAAGTTCTGGTTCCTGCTCTTTAAGTAGTTATACTGCCGCATAATCATATCAGCGGTGTAGCAGCTTGCGCGTTCTCCGGGAAAGTTGTAGCCGATTTTCTGGATTTCCACGTTCATGATGGAGCCGTCCCTTGTGCTGACAATAATATCCGCAATGATAAAGGAACTGGTATCTGCAAGCTGGCTGCCCTCCCGGGGAAGAATCTGTTTAATCTGTATCGGTTCCCCCAGAATTGCGGTTAAGAACTGTTCCAGTCTGTCTGTGGTGCCGCCGGGCATCATGACATACTTAAAAACAGTATCATAGGTAATGGAAAGCCCGCGCTTTCCCCTGAGAAACTGCAAAAGCTTCTGCCGGTAGGATTCTTCCATGATATTAAAATTGTGGAAGGTATCCGGGGATGTGGTTTTGCTGACGAGGGAAACGGCTTCCTGTTCAGACAGGGGTGTTCCAAGAATGTCAGCTAAAGAATAGGGTGCTGTAGATTTTTTGACTGCCATGGACAAAGTCCTCCTTTGAGATATGAAATGAGATGTTTAAAAACTGAAAAATGGCGAATCGCCAGATTTTAAGAAAACGCGGGCAGAAGTGCCCACGAAACAATGTTATAATATCATATTAAAGAATATACCGCAACAGAAAAATTATCCGATAGAATTTCTTTTTAGCAGGTTTGTTCCGATTTCAATTTTTGTTGGATAGTGTTCTGTTTCCTGTAAAGTTTGAATCAGGCGTTGAACAGCCATTCGCCCCATGTATTGTTTGGGAACATGGATAGTAGTAAGAGAGGGGTCTACATAAGTGCAGAGGGGAATATTGTCGAACCCAATAATGCTGATATCCTGAGGAATCCGGTAGCCTGCTTCCCGGAAAGCTTTTATGGCTCCGATGGCAATGGAGTCATTATCAGCAAAATAACATTTCACAGGTTCTTCTCCGGACTGAAGCAGAGTACACATATCGGCATAAGCTCCTTCGGTGGAGGGAGTGAGATAAAGCATCTGAGATTTTGAGGCAGACATTCCATTGGCACGGATTGCCCTGAAAAATCCGTCAGCTCTTTCGTTAAAATTTCCGATAGGATAGGCGGAACGCAAATATCCAGGCTGCGATTTCGTATGTTGAATAATGTAATTTGTTGCGCTGAAAGCCCCCTGCAGATTGTTAATCAGGACACAATCCCAGGGCAGAGAATCATAATACGTATCAAGAACGACCAGAGGAAGAGATAAATTATAAAAAGGCTTAAAATCTTCTGCACGCATTTCTGTGGCAAGCAGAATAATCCCATTACAATAGGGCAGTGCTTTAAGCTGTTTTTCTATGTCGTCCTCTTCATAGAAGTAACAAATATTCAAACTATAGTCCGCTTGCTTACAGCCCTGCTGAATGCCTTCTGTCAGCTGACTGAAAAAAGGACTGTCCGTAACGATAGCTCCGTGTTTTTTATAAATAATCAGGGTAACAGTGCCCTGACGGACGGGAGGTTTTTTTGCAGCCTCAGTCCATTTTGTCAAATCAAAACCCATTTCTTCTGCTGCCTGAAGTACCCGTTGGCGCGTTTTTGTACTGACACCAGGTTTATGGTTAAGTGCCATGGAAACGGCAGCTTCAGATAAATTCAGTTTTTTCGCTAAATCCTTTGCAGTGACAGCCATTGCTTTTCCTCTTTCTGAAATAATCACTCTTTTACTATTATAAGGAATTAAGCTTATTAAGTCAATTAAAACATTAAAAATACTAAATGTTAAGTTGATATTAAGCTATGTAAACAAGATAATGAAGAAAAAGAGAATATATTTAAAAGGAAGGTATTTATGGAAAAAGTAAAAATCGGATTTGCACCTACAAGGAGAAGTATTTTCAGTGCCCCGGATGCGGTAAAGTACAGAAAACTGACGGCAGAAAAATTACGGAAAATGGGAGTGGAGTTTGTAGACATTGATGATATCAATGAGGAAGGACTCTTATACGCGGAAGAAGACAGATTGAAGATACTGGAGAAATTCCGCCGGGAAAAGGTAGATGGACTGTTTCTTGCGCATTGCAATTTTGGCACGGAATATTTATGTGCCCGGCTGGCAAAGGATTTGGGAGTGCCGGTGCTTTTGTGGGGACCGCTGGACGAAAGACCTGATGAAAACGGCGTGCGTCTGAGGGATTCTCAGTGTGGGCTGTTTGCAACGGGAAAAGTATTAAGGAGATTTCAGGTTCCCTTTACCTATTTGACAAACTGCCGTCTGGAGGATGAGGCTTTTGAGAGAGGTGTCAGGGACTTTCTGGCAGTGTGCAATGTGGTAAAAACCTTTCAACATATCCGAATTCTACAGATTGGTCCCAGACCCTTTGATTTCTGGTCCACCATGTGCAATGAGGGGGAACTTCTGGAGAAATTTAATGTTCAGCTGTCACCGGTACCCCTGCCTGAACTGACGGAAGCGGTAAAGCATTGTCTGGAAGAGGGGGAGGAAGTGCAGGAAACCATTCGGTATTGCAGGGAAAAAATGGATATCCGGGTAACTGAGGAAGAGCTGGAAAAGATTGCAGCCCTGACAGTGGCAATGGAACATCTTGTTAAAAAATATCATTGCAATGCAGGTGCAATCCAGTGCTGGAATGCCCTGCAGGGAGAGCTGGGAATTATGCCCTGTGCGGCAAATGCCCTTTTAAATGAGAAAGGGATTCCAATTGTATGTGAAACGGATATTCACGGTGCCATAACGGCGTTAATGGTAGAGGCAGCGGCTTTCAGGGAAAAGAGAAGCTTTTTCGCAGACTGGACTATCCGGCATCCTGATATACCAAATGGAGAACTGTTGCAGCATTGCGGACCGTGGCCGATTTCAGTGGCAGATGAAAAGCCCGTCATTACATATCCTCTTGCCTTTGATTATCCAGGTGCGATTACGGCGCAGGCAAAAAAAGGAGAAGTAACGCTGGCAAGATTTGACGGTGATAACGGGAAATACAGTCTGCTGCTGGGAAATGCGAGAGGAGTGGGCGGACCGAAGGGTATGGGAACTTATCTGTGGGTAGAGGTAGATAATATAAAAAGACTGGAAGCAAAAATTGTAGAGGGTCCGTACATCCATCATTGCGTGGGGATTCATCAGAACGTGGTACCGGTTCTCTATGAGGCATGTAAATATATTGGAATTACACCGGATTTATACGACCCGGTTGAGGAAGAGTTAAAGGCTTATTTGCGCGGAGAATGACAGAGCAGGAAAGACACTGTAAAATTGCGTCTGCAGATGATACGAAAATACTGGAAAGCTTGCAGGCGACGGAAAGGTATGGCTGGTAAAATGGAAGCAATAAAGGAACTGGAAAAAAAAGCATGTGAAATCAGACGGGATGTTGTGGAGCTTGTTTACCGCGCAGGATGCGGACATATAGGCGGGGATATGAGTGAAATGGAGGTGCTGACAGCACTTTATTATAAGCATATGAACTGTACTCCGCAGAACCGGAAGGACCCGGACCGTGACAGGTTTATTTTGAGTAAGGGACATTCTGTGGAAAGTCTTTACTGCATCCTTGCAGACAGGGGATATTTTGATAAGAAGGAACTGATGGAAACCTATTCTGCGTTTCAGTCAAGATTCATCGGTCACCCAAACAATAAAATTCCCGGAATAGAAATGAATTCCGGTTCTCTTGGACATGGTCTTCCGGTGGCGGTAGGAATGGCACTGGCTGGGAAAATGGATAAGAAAAGTTATCGGGTTTATACCGTAATGGGGGATGGAGAGCTGGCAGAGGGAAGTGTCTGGGAAGGCGCAATGGCGGGAGGACATTACCATCTGGATAATTTATGCGCTATTGTAGACAGAAACCGGCTGCAGATTTCGGGAACAACAGAGGAAGTGATGGCACATGACAGTCAGGAGGAAAGATGGGCTGCGTTTGGTTGGAATGTCATTTCTATTCCGGGAAATGATATGCGGGCTGTAGATGCTGCATTGACGGCAGCAGAGGAAACAAAGGGAAAACCTACGGTGATTATTGCCAATACGGTAAAGGGAAGCGGTATTTCCTTTATGGAGAATCAGGTGGCATGGCATCATAAGGTGTTCTCAAAGGAACAGTATGAACAGGCAGTCGGGGAACTGCAGGAAAAGTGGAACAATATATGTGCAGAGGAAGAACATGGAAAGGCGGAATGTCATGAAAACAGCAAATAAGCAGGCAATTTGTAATGTACTTTTACGGAAAGCGTCTGAGGATAAAGATATAGTGGTATTATGTTCGGATTCCAGAGGAAGCGGTTCCATGACTCCCTTTGCAGAACAGTATCCGGAACAGTTTGTGGAGGTTGGAATTGCCGAACAGAATCTGGTTTCCATCGCAACCGGTATGGCTTCCTGTGGGAAAAAGGCAATCGCTGTTTCTCCGGCATGCTTCCTCTCTACCCGTTCCATGGAGCAGGTGAAGGTGGACGTTGCGTATTCCCATACAAATGTAAAGCTGCTGGGCATTTCTGGCGGGGTTTCCTATGGAGCACTTGGAATGACCCATCATTCGGCTACAGATATTGCAACACTGGGGTCTATTCCGGGGATGCGGATTTATCTGCCCTCAGACAGGCTGCAGTCGGAAAAACTGATGGAAGCACTCCTTACAGACGAGGAGCCTGCCTATATCCGGGTGGGGCGGAATGCGGTGGAGGATATTTATGAGGAAGGAAAAGTTCCTTTCATTCTTAACCGGGCAACAACGCTGCGGGAAGGGAAAGATCTGGCAATCATTGCCTGCGGAGAAATGGTGCAGGCTGCAAAAAAGGCAGGTGAGCTTTTGATGGAAAAGGGAGTGCATGCACTGGTGCTGGATATGTACTGTGTAAAGCCGCTGGATGAACAGGCAGTTTTGCGGGCAGCAGAAACAGGGCTGATTATTACGGTGGAGGAACATTCTCCTTATGGGGGGCTTGGCTCTATGGTGGCACAGCTTACTGCAAAGGAGGCACCCTGCAGAGTGATAAATCTGACTTTGCCGGATGCGCCTGTGGTGACGGGAAAGTCTCAGGAGATATTTGATTATTACGGACTGAATGCAGAAAATATTGTAAAGGTTGCCACCACAGAAAAGGAGAACTGCAAACATGTACATATTGTCAATTGACCAGAGCACTCAGGGAACAAAAGCCCTTTTATTTGACGAAACCGGAGAAATGGTGGCAAGGGCAGACCATCCTCACAGGCAGATTATTACGAAGGAAGGCTGGGTAGAACATGATTTAAAAGAAATCCTCTGTAATGTTTATCAGGTATGCCGGGAGGTGGTGGAAAAAGCAGGAGTTTCTCCCGCTAAGGTGAAGGCGGTTGGCATTTCCAATCAGCGGGAAACCACGGCGGCATGGGACAGGAAAACAGGGGAACCTGCCTGCCATGCGATTGTCTGGCAGTGTGCTAGGGCAGAGGAGATTGCCAGGAACTTAAAAGAATACGGGAACAAAATACAAAAAAGTACGGGACTTCCCTTATCTCCATACTTTTCAGCGGCGAAAAAGGCATGGATGACAGAAAATGTGGAAAGAGTAAAGGAACTTTTGCGGGAGGAGCGTCTGTGTTTTGGAACAATAGACAGCTGGCTGCTGTTTCATCTGACAGAGGAACATGTGCATGCGACAGATTATTCTAATGCATCCAGAACACAACTCTTTTCGCTGGAAAAGCTGGAATGGGATGAGGAAATTTGCGGGCTTTTTGGGATTCCTTTAAAAACACTGCCTCAGGTTCGTATGTCAGACAGCTGTTTTGGTTATACCACACTGGATGGCTTTCTGCCTGAACCAGTACCAATCTGCGGGGTGCTGGGAGATAGCCATGGAGCGCTTTTCGGACAGAACTGCCGGAAGCGGGGGCAGTTAAAGGCTACTTATGGAACTGGTTCCTCTGTAATGGTAAATACCGGCGAAAAACCAATTTTCAGTGAAAAGGGGATAGTAACCAGTATTGCGTGGGGGCGAAACGGAAAGGTATCCTATGTACTGGAAGGAAATTTGAATTATACGGGGGCGGTGATTAGCTGGCTGAAGGATGAAGTACAGCTGATTACCTCTGCGGCAGAAACAGAAGCGCTGGCAAGGCAGGCAAATCCATCCGATACCTGCTATCTGGTTCCTGCTTTTACCGGACTGGGGGCACCCTACTGGAAGCCCTCTGTCAGGGGGATGCTGACAGGAATCAGCAGAACAACGGGAAAAAATGAAATTGTCAGAGCCGGTCTGGACTGTATCGCCTATCAGATTACAGATTTGCTTCATCTGATGCAGGAGGAAATGGGGTATCCCCTGGAAGAAATGAAAGCGGATGGCGGACCTGCACAAAATGCATATCTGATGCAGTTCCAAAGCGATATGGCAGGAATAAAGGTAAGCCTGCCGCCGGTTCAGGAGCTTTCGGGAATGGGAGCGGCATTTCTGGCAGGAATTTCCTGCGGGCTGTATCAGGAGGAAATTATTTTTGGAAAAATAGTGTATAATAAATATGTGCCGAAGATGGAACGGCAGGAGGCAGAAAGCCGCTACGGAGGGTGGCAGCAGGCAGTAAAGCAGGCGTGCATTTAAAAGAGCTACAGGAATATCAGAAGAAAACGGAACAGGGGAAAGGGAGGAAAATTCCGATGCAATATGAAAAAGAAGTATTGGAGTATGTGGCAGAAAAGATAGAAATATGTTTAAAGGAACCGAGAGCCTTTATCAGGTATCCGTTCATTGACCCGGGTTCTGTATATGACGGAAATGTCTGGGACTGGGATACCTACTGGTCTTTATATGGACTGCTTGGCATAGCGGAGGAGCTTCCATGGGAGCTGGTGGAGAAAATCATACTTCATGGCAAGGGCAATGTATTGAATTTTCTCGACCATGAACTGGAGGATGGATATATTCCCATGATGATTGAGGTGGCAGACAATGAGGAACCTTATCTGAATAAAAAGCATAAGGAAGGGGTGCTGATGAATATGCATAAGCCATTCCTGTGCCAGCAGATTTGTCTGATAGGGGATTTTGTGAAGGACTATACATGGGTGCTGCCCCAGATGGAAAAAATCGAGAAATACATAACGTATTACAGGAAGACATATTATTTTGAGGACAAGGGGCTGTTTGTCTGGTGTGATGACATTATGATTGGAATGGATAATGACCCGGCATCCTTTGGAAGACCGAAATTTTCCACTGCCAATATTTTTCTTAATGCATTTATGGTGATGGAACTGGAAGCCTATGGAAGGCTTCTGAAACTGACAGGCAGCACACGGGAAAAAACAGACGAAATAAAAGATTTCAGAGAAAAACTGAAAAAAACAATTCTGGAGGAATGTTGGGATAAACGGGATAAGTTTTTCTATTCTGTGGATGTGGACATCAAAACCAGATCCTATGACTGGTTTCATCAGGGACTGGGCGTGTTCTGGAAGACATTACCCATTAAAATCAGGACGTGGAGCGGTTTCCTTCCTTTGTTCGCAGGCTTTGCAACAAAGGAACAGGCAGAGGCGATGGCGGCACATTACAGGGATGAGAAAACCTTTCACAGTGAGTATGGTGTTACAACACTTGCCATGGATGAAAAGATGTTTAATCTGGAGGCAACCAATAATCCCTCAAACTGGTTAGGACCGGTCTGGCTGGTAGCAAATTATGTAGTTTTTAAAGGATTACTCAATTATGGCTACAGGGAAGAAGCAGAGGAACTTTGCAGAAATTCTTTAAAGCTGCTGGGAAAGGACCTGGAAAAAACGGGTTGCTTACACGAATATTATAATCCCTTTGATGGCACTCCGGTTATGAACGGGGGATTTATTAACTGGAATGTGCTCGCACTTTCCATGGCAAAGGAAATAGAAAAAGAGGATGTACATGAAAAAAAGTCTGAAAAGTCGTTTTAAAGTAAAGAAAATGTTTTCTTCGCTGCTGCTCTCCTATGGGACACTTCTGGCAGTTCCTTTTCTGGTTGTGTTTATTCTGCTTACTTTCTTGGGAAACAGTACGGAAAAATACTATAAGGAAACTGTCAAAAGCAGTCTGGCGGAGGGAAGAAATCAGTTTGAAAAAAGACTGGATATCATGGCAACGGGGGCTTTTTCTGTCCTGAATGACAGTGAACTGAACTGGGTATATTATCTGGATGGATTAAATCCGGGGGATACCAGAATCAGTACGCTTGTCCGGTGCAATGAAATGCTGAAGCAGACCTTTGCAGATTCAGACAAGTACTATAATTACAGCGTTGTTCTGAAAAATGGTTTTTCATTTCGGAAAAAGGGAATGACAACGGGAAAGGAATTTTTTTATAACAATTATAGAAGATATGAGGTTATGAGTTATGAAGAATGGCTGGAGCAAAGCTTTGGGGCAGGGGAGTGGCAGTTATTTCCCATGCAGAAAATCAAGACGGAGGACACGGTGGAGGAAGCTCTGACATTTTCCTATCCGATAAGAAGCGGCTTTACAAGGAAAGGCGATGCAGAAGCTGTTGTACAGTTTCTTTTAACCAAAGTGGATGTGGAGAAAATGTTCTCAAATCTGACGCAGATGCAGGGTATGGTTTCCATTTTTTCAGCAGATGGTACCGGACTGGCGGAAATTTTTACGGAAGGTATGGAAGAGGATGCCGTGACGGCCGGAGAACTGGACTGGGAGGAGCTTCCGGAGATAGGAAGCTGTGAAATTATAAAGAAAGATGGAAGAGAAAGAATGGTAGCCTGTCAGCAGTCTGAGGATGGGAAACTGATTTTTGCGGTATCACTGCCATCGGAAATTGGAATGATGAATTTTGCTCAGACCAGAGGAATTGCATTCGTGCTGTTACTTATCAGCTTTTTATTTGAAATAGCACTTGGGTGCCGGTTTGCCTATAAATACAGTATGCCGATTCGGAATCTGGTGGAGAATATGCAGAGAATGTTTGCAACAGAAGCCGATGGGCAAGGCGTTTCCCAGGAGGCTGCCTCTGAATATGACTATCTGGAGAAGGGGGTAAATGCCCTGTTGGATAATCACAGGGTAATGAAGGGGATTTTACAGGAAAATTTCCTGACGTTGCTTTTGGGAGGAGAGTTTCACTCAGAGCAGGAAATTCTGGAGGAATCAGAGCATGCTGGCGTGGATTTGACAGCGGCGGCAAATTACTGTGTAGTACTTCTGGTGAAAAAGGAGAGAGAAAAGGTTCTTCGGATGCTGGAGGAAATAAAAGGAGAGGTCATTGTAGGATGGCATATTCTTACGGAAGAAAGAATTGCAGTTCTGGCTGCCTGTGAAAGTATTCCGGAAGGGGAGCAGATGCTGGAGGGAAGCGCTTTGTTACAAAGGGAAATAAGGGAGCGCAATCTTACCGGTATTTATATGGGAATTGGAAGTGCCTATACAGAGAAGCAGGAAATTCCCTATTCCTTCAGTCAGGCATGTTATTGTGCAGACAAGGCGGAAAGAGAACAGAAGGAAGGCTGTGTAGAGTACAGCAAGGAATTGTTGAAGCTGAATATGCCATGGTATCCGGCAGAGGCAGAGGAGAAGCTTGTCAACAGCGTCAGGGGAGGTAATTCCGACACGGTGAATACTGTTTTTGAAAGAATCCGGGAAGAAAATCTGGAAAAAGTGCATTTATCCAGAGTGATTGAGAAAATGGTGGTTTCCAATATCACAGCGACGCTGATTGGGCTGTATAACAGTCTTGCAGAGAACGACAACATTACAGAACTCATTGGAGAAATAGAAAAAGCGGAAACCCTTGAAGCGGCACTGCCTGTTTTGAAAAACCGGTTCATGGAATTAAGTGAGCGGATGGATGTCCTGCGGAGCCGGAAAAATGAAACCTACTATCTGCGGTTAAAGGAATACATAGAAAACAATTATACAGATGCGCAGCTCGGTGTTGGGATGGCGGCAGCAGCCTTTGGCTTGTCGGAAAGTTATTTTTCTCTTTTCTTTAAGGAAACAATGGGAAAAACCTTTGGCAGTTATCTGGAGGGAGTTCGTCTGGAAAAAGCAAAAAGGCTGATTGCACAGGGAAATTTTGATTTGGAAAAGATATCGGAAATGGTAGGCTACAGCAGTTCGGCAACCTTCAGAAGGGCATTTAAAAGGGCATATGGTGTGGCACCCTCTGCATGGAAGGAGTAAGATTGAAAATATGCGCAGCGAACGTGCGCAGAAATAGGTATAAATACGGGGCAAAAAGAAGGATTTGTACGGGAAAATGGAAATTGTACGGTAATAATCCAGAGGAATTGTACGGTATCAGAGGGATTTCAAGTTGTGAAGAAACAGAAAAAAAGTTAAGCTTTGAATCACCAGGACGAACCAAAACGGCTCGTTGGAATACATAGAAGGTGAGGGTAAAAAATGAAAAAGAAAAAGATGTTGGCCCTGCTCATGAGCTGTATCATGACAGCAGGCGTATTGGGAGGCTGTGGAGCCGACAATGCGAAGGAAGGAAGCAGCAGTGCAGCGGCAAGTGCCACTACTGCAACAATAGAAGGGTCTTCTGCTGAAGGTACAGAGAATTCCATGTTTAATGAACCGGGAATGCTTCCTATTGTAAAGGAACCGATTACTTTAACGGTATTCGCGCCTGCCAATACAGAAGGCTCCTGGGAGGATAATGCTCAGGTAAAGGAACTGGAGGAGGCAACCGGTATCCATCTGGAATGGCAGACCTGCGCATCCTCTGATAATGTGCAGGAGAAGCTGAGTACTATGTTTGCTTCCGGAGAAATGCCGGATATCATTTTAACCGGTGTCAGCTCAGGAAACCGTTATGATAAGGCAACAGAGCAGGCACTTGGCGAGCAGGGGCTGGTGCTTTCCCTCAATGATTATCTGGATACGGTATCTGTAGGATATAAGCAGGCATTTGAGGAAATTGATGGATTGAAGGAATATATCACTACCCCGGACGGAAATATTTATTCTCTGCCAAATATCGATGGCTCTTTGCATGTACAGTATAATATGAAGCTTTGGATTAATACCCAGTGGCTGGATAATCTGGGACTGGATATGCCGACCACCACAGAAGAGTTTTATGAGGTAATGAAAGCCTTTAAAGAAAAGGATGCAAACGGAAACGGTGACCCGAATGATGAAATTCCTCTTTCTACTGTTACCTCCGGTGCAGGTACACAGCTTGACGGATTTCTGATGAATCCTTTCCAGTTGACTTCCGAAACAAACAAGCTGTATGTGGATAATGGCAAGGTTACATTCGCGCCGGCACAGGAAGGATATAAAGAGGGATTGAAGTATCTGAATCAGCTTTATGCAGAAGGTCTGTTAAATCCGGAATCCTTTACACAGGATAAGAATAATCAGGTTAATGTAAATGAAGCTGGTGATGAGTGTGTGATTGGTGCTTTCCTGGCACAGCGTCCCGGATATGCCTGCGACCTTTCAACAGAGCCATACTCTAAAAAGTGGGAGCAGTATCAGTCTTTGGCTCCATTGGCAGGACCTGATGGACAGTGTGTGGCATCCTGGAATCCTTATGTTATGTTCCAGAGTGGAATGACCTTTATTTCCAGCTCCTGCACGAATCCGGAAGCAGCTTTCCGGCTGTTGGACTACATTTCTACCCAGACCTATCGTTCTTCTCTTGGTATAGAGGGAGTTCACTATGAACTGCTGGATGCAGGTACGACAGAGCTTGGTCTGGACGGCGAAACAAAGGCACTTTATAAGAGAACAAATGCAGATACAACAAATCAGAGTCTTGGACAGTTAGTTGCACTGGTTCGTACTCCTGAATTTCTGGCAGCAGAAGCAACCAATCCAAATCCCTATGCAGAGGATGTAAAGCCCTTAAACGGACGACAGGTTGTTATGTATAAGGCATCCCTGGAGCACCAGAAGGTACAGCAGTCTTTGGACTCTGTAATGCCGGATCTCTATATGAGCCAGGCAGATTCCAGTGAAATGTCTTTGATTAAGACAAATGTCATGGATACCCAGAAAGAATATATGGTTCAGTTCATCACTGGTGCAAAGAATATTGATTCCGAATGGGACAGCTATTTAAAGGCATTGGACAATGTGGGACTGGCGAGATATCTGGAGCTGCTTCAGAAGGCTTATGATGAATCAGCTTTTGCAAAATAAGAGAAACAAAAAATAAAAGTAGTGGAAGGAAAGAGGAACTGCGCAGACAGCTCCTCCTTCCTTGCGTGAGAAAAGAAAGGAGCATCCAAGCCATGTTGGAAGCGGAAAAAAAGGTGCAGCAGAGAAGACAGCACAGAAAAAACAAATTAAGAACAATTAAAAGACATTGGCAGCTATATCTGATTATTCTGTTGCCCCTGATTTATCTGGTGGTTTTTAAGTATATGCCGATAATCGGTTCGCAGATAGCATTCAGGGATTATAACTTCCGGGATGGCATCTGGCATAGCCCTTTTGCGGGTTTGAAGTATTTTAAAATGTTTTTTGCATCACCGCAGTTTTCCAGATTGATGATTAACACACTGGGCTTATCTGCCTATGGAATTATTATAGGTGTTTTTCCACCGATTTTGCTGGCGATTGCCCTGAATTATGTCAGGGTAAGGTGGTTTGGAAAGACAGTCCAGATGGTGACTTATATGCCCTATTTTATTTCAACGGTACTGGTTGTGGGAATTTTAACCCAGATTTTGTCCCTGACAGGCCCTGTCAATCATCTGATTCAGGTCTTGGGCGGGCAGGCCATTCATTTTATGGGAGAACCCAAGCTCTTTAAGACGCTGTATGTATTTTCGGATGTATGGCAGAAAACAGGTTACAATGCAGTTATCTACATTTCAGCGCTGGCAGCGGTGGACCAGGAGCTGCATGAAGCGGCTACGGTGGATGGAGCCAGTATCTGGCAGCGGATTCGCTACATTGATATTCCCAGTATTCTGCCGACAGCAGTCATTCTGTTGATTATGTCCTGCGGACATATTCTTACCATCGGTTATGAAAAAGTATTGCTTTTGCAAAACGATTTGAATATGGCAACCTCGGACATTATCTCTACCTACGTTTACAGAATCGGTCTGAATTCCATGCAGTACAGTTATTCTACTGCTATTGGTATCTTCCAGTCACTGGTATCTCTGATTCTTCTGGTGATTGTAAATAAAATTTCAGATAAAGTTTCTGAAACCAGTCTTTTTTAGGAGGTATACAGAATGAAAAGGAAAGTAACAAGTGCCAGCAACCGGGCGTTTTACATAGTTAATACAGTATTTTTGCTTCTTTGTTTTTTGGTGATTGCTCTGCCGATTTTAAATGTGATTGCCTCTTCCTTATCTACTCCGAGTGCAGTTATTAGAGGTCAGGTTTCCTTCTGGCCGAAGGGCTTTAATATAGATGCTTATAAACAAATTTTTGAAAATAAAAGTCTGATTACGGGCTATCGGAATTCCATTGTTTATACACTGGTAGGAACCTGTGTAAATATTGTTATGACCATACTGGCGGCTTATCCACTGTCTGTTAAGGATTTTGTGGGAAGAAAGTTCTTCACAGCATTGTTTATTTTTGTTATGATATTCTCAGCACCCCTGATTCCGACCTACCTGAATATTAAGAGTCTTGGACTTCTGGACAGTATGTGGGCATTGATTCTGCCCGGCGCAATTTCTGTATACAATATGGTAATTGCGAGAACCTATTTCCAGAACAGTATTCCGGGAGAGATGCTGGAGTCTGCCAGACTGGATGGCTGTGATGACTGGAAGATATTGATAAATATGATACTGCCTCTGTCAAAATCCATAATTGCAGTGCTGGTACTGTATTATGCAGTATCTCACTGGAATTCCTACTTTGATGCATTCATTTATCTGTCCAGCGAAAGCAAGTTTACACTTCAGGTTGTCTTGAGAAATATTATGAGTTCTGTGAAGGCGTTGGAAGAGATGACAACCACTGTGGAACAGAGTGTACGTGCAGCGAATATTGAAGTGCTGAAATATGCGGTTATTGTATTCGGCAGTATTCCGCTGATTGTATTATATCCTTTTGTACAGAAGCATTTTGTAAAGGGTGTCATGATTGGCTCTGTAAAGGGTTGATGACTGGTTAGAAGTGGAGGATTAGGATGAACGAATGGAACAGGAACCCCTTACGGGTCAGTGAAAACAGAAAATATCTGATGGAAGGGGAAGAACCTTTCTTCTGGCTGGGAGATACCGCGTGGCTGATGTTGCAGAAGCTGGATGAGGAGAGTATGTATACTTATCTGCGGAACCGGAAAGAAAAGGGCTATAATGTAATTCAGACGGTTCTGGTACATACCCTGCCGGGAGTATCAGAGAGCGGCTGCTCTCTGGCACCGGGGATTAAGAATGTAACGGAGCCTGCCTACTGGGAGTTTGTGGAGAAGGCGCTGGATATGGCAAAGGAGATGGGACTGTATCTGGGACTGCTTCCAGCATGGGGGTCTCTGGTGAAGGACGGGGTATTGAATGAAGAAAATACAGGCAGATATGCGGAGTTCCTGGGCAGCCGTTTTGAAAAATATCCCAATATTATCTGGATTCTGGGAGGAGATGTCAGAGGGGATGCAGGGGCAGCCGTCTTCAGGGAGGAAGCGGAGATTTTAAAGAAGCATAACCCGGAACGGCTTGTGACCTATCATCCTTTTGGAAGAACCTCTTCTTCCTTATGGTTTCATGAAGAAAAATGGCTGGATTTTAATATGTACCAGTCAGGGCACCGGCGTTACGACCAGGCTTCTCTGGGAGAATGGGATGATAATGCCGGGAAGGAAACCTTCTTCGGAGAGGATAGCTGGAAATATGTGGAGAGGGACCATGGTTATGACACCATGAAGCCTACTCTGGACGGCGAACCCTCCTATGAGGGGATTCCTCAGGGACTGCATAATCCCAGAAATCCCTACTGGGAGGAGTGGGATGTGAGAAGATATGCCTACTGGTCTGTTTTTGCAGGTGCAGCAGGACATACCTATGGCAGCAATGCCATTATGCAGTTTTATACTCCGGCAGAGGGAAAGGGCGCTTACGGTGTCAGGGAGAGCTGGCAGGATGCCATGCACCATCCCGGTGCTGCCCAGCTGCGGTACTTGAAGGAACTGATGGAGAGTGTAGACTTTACTAATGGAAAGCCGGAGGATAAGCTGCTGCTTTTCGGGCAGAAGGAGCGGTATCACAGAATCGCTGTATTTGCCGGGGAAGATTATGTTTTCTGTTATGATTATTCCGGGGATGAATTTTTACTGGATTTGTGGTATTATAAGGATAAGCAGATGGATGCTTACTGGATGAATCCTCAGGATGGTACCTACAGCTATATTACCACCTTGCAGGGAGTGGAAAAGTGGCTGGCAAGCCCTGTGGCGAGAAAAGACAGGGCGAATGACTGGGTGCTGGTGCTGCGGGAAAGAAAAGAGAACTAGAGTTCAGAGGCAGGGCGCAAATGCAGAAGGGGCATGCGTAAAAAGCGTGCGCAGAGAGGAAGTAGAAAAATGAGCAGGACAATTGTAGATTTTCACGTACATCCCTTTGACAATATGGATTACAGTCTGAATATGTATCCTGACGTATATCCGCTGGACGGCGGGGGAATGGAAAAACAGCTTCGGGCAGCGGGGATTACCCATATTTGCGGAAGCGTTCTCAGCACAAAGTACAAGGTGCAGAATTTCGAGGATCTGAGGAAGCTGAACCGGGAGGCGTTAAGGCTTAAGGAGAAGTTTGGTGACTTTTATACCCCGGGTTTTCATATCCATCCTGCCTATGTGAAGGAATCCTGCGAGGAAATTGAATTTATGAAGGAAAAGGGCGTCCGGCTGGTGGGAGAACTGGTACATTATATGCACGGCTGGGGCGATTTTTCAGAAAAGAACTGGATGGAGATTATGGATGTGGCGGAGCAGTATCATATGGTCTGCTCCTATCATACTCCCTTTGACTATAACATGGACAGGATGCTTTCGGAGCATAAGGGAATTACCTTTGTGGCAGCGCATCCCGGCGACAGACAGAGAGTGCCGGAGCATATTGAACTGATGAAAAAACATGAAAATCTGTGTCTTGATTTATCCGGAACAGGTTTATTCCGGTATGGTGTGCTGAAATATTTGATTCGGGAAGTGGGAGCAGACAGAATCCTGTTTGGCACAGATTATCCCATATGCAATCCCAGAATGTATGTGGAAGCCATTTATGGGGAAGAAATCACGGAAGAAGAGAGAGAACTGGTTTTCCATGGCAATGCGGAGCGGATTCTCGGACAGAAATTTTAAAATCGAAATATCGGTAGAGTGTGAATAAAAAACTCCGGGGAAAACAGACAATGGAGAGCCTCCAAACTGTTATTTCCCGGAGCTTTTTATGTTATAACTTGTTCTTTATAATTCGCCCTTTTTATATTTTGCAACGATATTCTGGATTCTCTCATTAGGATTCAGCAAATCACTGATGGAGGAATCGTGGTTCAGCGTATCAATGATATAGGCAATATATTTGCTCAAATCACAGTTGATATACCATTCTCTCTTAAGTAAATCGGGAGTCTGATAAATCAGGTTTGTAGTCAGAACCTTATCGATGATACCATCTTCATAAGCCTTGTCAAATTTATCCAGACCGCTTGTAAACAGACCGAAGGTAGCAAAGACGAAAATCTTGTTTGCTTTACGCTCTTTCAGGGCAGCGGCAACTTCCAGAACGCTTTCGCCGGAAGAAATCATGTCATCAATGATAATCATGTCTTTTCCCTCTACGCTGGTACCCAGAAATTCATGGGCAACAATCGGGTTACGGCCGTTTACGATTCTGGTGTAATCTCTTCTCTTATAGAACATACCCATATCCAGACCGAGAACGTTGGCAATATAGATAGCACGGCTCATACCGCCCTCATCCGGGCTGATAACCATCATGTGGTCGGAATCAATCTTCAAATCCCTTACATTGCGCAGCAGTCCCTTGATAAACTGATAAGCGGGCTGGATGGTTTCAAAGCCATGCAGAGGAATCGCGTTCTGTACCCGGGGGTCATGGGCATCAAAGGTGATGATATTGTCAACGCCCATCTGTACAAGCTCCTGCAGGGCAAGAGCGCAGTCCAGAGATTCTCTGGCGGTTCTCTTATGCTGGCGGCTTTCGTACAGGAAAGGCATAATAACTGTAATTCTTCTTGCTTTTCCCCCCACAGCAGCGATGACACGCTTTAAATCCTGATAATGGTCATCCGGTGACATATGGTTTTCATGACCGCTTAAGGAATAGGTTAAGGAGTAGTTACACACATCCACTAACAGGTAAAGGTCTGTACCGCGAACGGATTCCAGAATCATGCCCTTTGCTTCGCCGGAACCAAACCGGGGAACTTTGGCATTTAATAAATAAGAATCACGCTGGTAGCCGGCAAAAGCGAGGGAATCCTTATGTTCACTCTCTCTCTCAGCTCTCCATTTTACAAGATATTGGTCTACTTTCTCACCTAAAGGCTTGCAGCCTTCCAGTGCAATCATTCCCAAAGAACCTACAGGAATGGTTTCCAGATTTCTTTTTTCTTCGCGGTTGCCCATGAAAATGTTCTCTCCTTTTTAATTTTTAGACGACTGTCGTTTTTTGTAAATACGGATATCCGGTCCGGTCAGCTTACATAAGGAAAAGCCTGTGGTAATCCGGGAAAAAATTCTGTCGGAATAGCGGTCCCGCAATTCCTCCAGACTTAAATTTGTGGAAATAATAACAGATTTTCTACCCAGTGCCCTTTCGTTCAGACAGGAGAAAAGCTGCGAGGTGACAAAGCTGTTTGTTACCTCTGTTCCCAAATCATCAATAATTAAAAGGTCACAGCCATACAAATCTTCATAAAAAGCCTGAAGGGATTCTTTTGCCTTTATATCAAAGGAATAGTATGCGAGAGTATCGAATAAGCCTGAGGCGCTGAAATAGATAACGGAACAGCCTGCCTGCAAAAGTTCTCTGGCGATACACCCTGATAGAAAACTTTTTCCGGTTCCTACTGTACCATAAAAAAATAAATTGTGGTAGTCCTGTTTGAAGTTTTGTACAAATTTTCGACATAATCCCACGGCGGCTTCAAAATGCTTTAAATCCTCACCCTGATAATATTCGTAGGAAAGGGTGGAAAAATTCTCCCGCTCTATCATTTCCTGAATATTTGACTGGGCATAGAGAATTTCCAGTTCCTGCTTGCGGAAACAATGGCATTTCGCCTTTGTGCCGTCGGGGGTGGTAATATAGCCGGTATCCTGACAGTCAGGGCAGTCATAGACCGGTTCCAGATAATCAGCGGGAAAACCATGGGCTTTTAAAAGCTCCAGACGGGCAGCTTTCTGGCGGCTGAGCTTTTCCTTTAAAAGAGGAAGGGCAGTTTCATCTCCCGAAAGCATGCTCCGGGCGGCTGCCGCTGCCTGAGTGCCGACGGATTCCTCCAGAGCCTGATACTCGGGAATGGTATCGTAAACCTTTTTGCGTCTGGCTTCCAGAAGATAATGGTTGTCATCCCGCTTCTTTTCATATCCTCTTAAGATGGTTTCATACTGTGAGCTGCTTAATGCCAAATCTGTGCCCTCCGGATTAGTTGCTTAAAAGTTCTTTTTCCAAAGCGTCAAAATCGTATGTATTCTGAGCAAACTGGTTGAACCGGTTTGTGTAGGTTCTGGAGGCAGTGCTCTGGGTTTTCTTTTTCTGATGGTAGTTTTCATCCAGCTTTAAGATGTCGGAAGTCTGCTTTACGTTCTGCTCATGCCAGTTTTTCAGCAGCGCATCCGCGTATTTAAAACGATTGCTATTTACGGCAAGAACAGTGCGGCGGCATGCTTCCAGTATAATGTCTTTGGAAAAGCAGAAATCCACGGTCCATCTGTTGATGAAGCCTATTTCGGCTTCTGTGGGCATATTGCTGCTTCCCAGAGCCTTTACAATATCGTAAACATCCTTGCTGTACTGCCCACCCTGCTTCTGGGCTTCTTCGGGGGTGGAAATTCCCTGCTCTGCCCAGCTTATGGCAACCTTTTCAATGTATTTGAAATCCTTTTTGCCCTTTCCCACGCAGTACTGCAGCAGGTAGTCAATTAAATCGTCTGAAAAACGCAGTTCATCCGTGAAGAAAAGGATGGTTTTGATTTCAGAAGGAGTTAAGGGCTTTCCGATATAGGTTTCTGTAATAAATAAAAGCTGTGCGGTGTTCTCCCTGTTCTTAAACTCCAGTAACTGTTCAGCAGAATAAACGGGCTTCATAAAAAGGGGAGCCTGAACTGCTGTGGACACCTGGGGAACAAGGGCAATCTCCCCGGAAGAGGGAACAAATTTCCCGGCAGGAGAAGCACTGTGGGAAAGCGCCTCCTCCGGCGTATGCATATGGATGCCCACAAGGGTCTTGTCCTGGTCGAAATCCAGTTCCATCAGCTGCTGCTTTTCCCAATATTTCAAGGCTCTGATAATGTCCTTTTCTGTATGGTTGAACTTGTCCGCAATATCGGACACACTGGTAGCCTGTTTGGCATTCATCATACGGAGCAGATAAAGATAGACCTTTAACTGTGCATCATTGGCATCTTTCATATATTCATCAATAAAAAGATTGGATACAACAGTAGCATTCTCCTGATTGTCCTTATAAATTGTCAAACGCGCCATAAGTAACACTTCCTTCTTATAAATCTGCATGGGAATCCCGCGCAGTAGACCAAGTATAGCATATGGATTTTGAAAAAGAAATAGTCAATTTCCCGAAAGAAAAGGGGTGCCGGAAAAGCCTGTAAAATGTGGACAATGTGGATAATGTGTATAAAGAAAAAACGACAGGGAAAAGCGGGCAAAATTCCCTGCTGGATTATCCACAGGAAAAACAAAAATATCCACAGAAAACCTTCCGGATAAAAGGGAAGAACTCTGTGGATATTGTGGAAAACTAAATGCCGAGAAGATTTTCACCGATTTTCAGCACATCACCTGCCCCCATAGTTATCAACAGGTCGCCGTTTATGCAATTTTCCAGTAAGAAATTTTCAATTTCATCAAAGGTGGGAAAATAGAAACATTCATGTCCCAATGCCTCAATCTCCTCCTTCAGGGTTTCGGAGCTGATGCCAAGGTGGTCGGTTTCCCGGGCGGCATAAATATCAGCCAGCACGATTTTATCAGCCAGAGTCAGAGCCTTTGCGAAATCCTTTAAAAGGGATTTCGTCCGGGAGTAAGTGTGGGGCTGGAAGACACACCAAAGTCTGTTGTGAGGACAGTTCCGGGCTGCCTTCAGGGCGGCGGTAATCTCTGTGGGATGGTGGGAATAGTCATCAATAATGGTGACGCCGCCGATGGTTCCCTTATACTCAAAGCGTCTGTCGGTTCCGCCGAAATCGTGCAGGGCAGTTTTGCTGATTTCTCTGTCGATACCCAGATAATCGGAAACCGCACAGGCGGCAAGGGCGTTCATAACATTATGCTCGCCGGGAACCTGCAGGGAAAGGGTGCGGGTCTGCCCGTCGGGAGAGTGCAGCAGGAACGTGGGATGCCCAAGCGCATCATAGGTAATCTTTTCAGGATAATAGTCTGCGGTACTGTCTGTGCCGAAGGTAATAATCCGACAGGGCAGTCCGGCGGTAATCTCATCCAGATTTTCGATGGAACGGTTGATGACAAGGCAGCCGTCCGCGGGAAGCAGCCTGGCAAATTTCCGGAAGGAATGGCGGATATCTGCCAAATCCCTGAAGAAGTCCAGATGGTCTGCTTCTATATTTAATATGACACCGATTTTCGGGAAAAAGCTTAAAAAGCTGTTGGTGTATTCGCAGGCTTCTGTGACAAAGTAACCGGACTTTCCCACCCGGATATTTCCACCGATTGGTTTGAAGATACCGCCGATGGAGAGGGTAGGGTCGGTATCCGCCTGCAGCAGAATCTGGCTGAGCATGGAGGTGGTAGTGGTTTTCCCATGGGTTCCGCTGACGGCAACCGGAGTCTGGTAATTTTTCATAAGCTGCCCAAGAAGCTCGGCTCTTGTCAGACAGGGAATCCCCTTTTCGTGGGCAGCGATATATTCCGGATTATCGGGATGGATGGCGCTGGTGAAAACAACCACGTCCAAATCATCGGTAATATTTTCTGCCCGTTGTCCATAAAATACGGTAATGGATTTCGCTTCCAGCATATCCGTCAGAGCGCTGTGCGCCCGGTCAGAACCGGAAACCCGGAAACCCGCATCCGCAAGAATTTCTGCAAGACCGCTCATGCTGATACCGCCGATACCCACAAAAAAGACAGAAACGGGGTGATGAAAATCTATTTTATACATAATGACCCTTCCTTTTTCTTAATTTTTTACCACTGATATCATTATATACATTTGCTGAGTAAAAAACAAACAAAAGATAATGAAGTTATAAAGGAAAAGGTAACAAGGGAAAGAACAGAACATTGAGAAAAAATGGAAAAAATGACAAAAAATTGTCACAAATTGTTTCATTTTATCTGCAAATATGATATAATAAGTGCATCGAAAAACTATCGACCAGGCAGAGGTGACGACATGATTAAAAAAGAGATGATTGCCATGTTGTTGGCAGGCGGACAAGGCAGCCGGCTGGGTGTTCTGACATCCAAGGTAGCAAAGCCTGCAGTAGCTTTTGGAGGAAAATACAGAATTATTGATTTTCCTCTGTCTAATTGTATCAATTCAGGCGTAGATACCGTGGGTGTGCTGACCCAGTATCAGCCCCTGCGTTTGAATACCCATATCGGAATTGGTATTCCCTGGGATTTGGACAGGAATATCGGGGGCGTTACAGTGCTTCCTCCCTATGAAAAGAGCGGAAACAGTGAATGGTACACAGGTACTGCAAATGCAATTTACCAGAACCTGGAATATATGGAAAGCTTTAATCCGGATTATGTGCTGATTCTGTCCGGAGACCATATTTATAAGATGGACTACGAAGTCATGCTGGATTTCCACAAGGCGAACAATGCGGAGGTAACGATTGCGGTTATGCCGGTGCCTATGGAGGAGGCAAGCCGTTTCGGTATTATGATTGCGGATGAAAACCGCCGGATTACCGAGTTTGAGGAGAAGCCGGAGCATCCCAGAAGCAATCTCGCCAGCATGGGAATTTACATATTTAACTGGAAAACCTTAAAGGAAGCCCTGATTGCCATGGCAGACCAGCCGGCGCTGGATTTTGGAAAACATGTGATTCCTTATTGCCATGAGAAGGGTTCACCCCTTTATGCCTATGAATTTACCGGTTACTGGAAGGATGTCGGAACCCTGAACTCCTATTGGGAAGCCAACATGGAGCTGATTGATATTGTGCCGGAATTTAACCTGTATGAGGAATACTGGAAAATTTATACCAGCAGCGAAATCCAGCCGCCACAGTATTTTTCTGAAGACAGTGTGGTGGAGCGCAGTATCATCGGTGAAGGTACGGATATATACGGAGAGGTATATAATTCCGTTATCGGACGCGGCGTTACCATAGGAAAGGGAACTGTGGTGCGGGATTCCATTATTATGAATCAGACCCAGATTGGTGAGAACTGCGTTCTGGAAAAGGCGATTGTGGCAGAAAATGTTTCCATAGGAAAGAATGTTTATCTGGGCGAGGGCGAGGAAAAAGAGAACGAAACAGCACCGCATATTTACAATCACGGCATCGTGACCGTTGGGGAGAAGAGTGTTATCCCGGAGGGCATCAGTGTCGGAAAGAATGCAGTAGTATTTGGAACCACGACGGCTGCGGATTATGAAAATTCCCGGCTCGAAAGCGGAAAAACATTGATTAAGGCAGGTGAATAGCATGAGAGCAATCGGAATTGTTTTAGCAGGTGGTAACAATCATAGAATGCAGGAGCTGTCCCAGAAAAGAGCTATCTGTGCCATGCCCATTGCAGGAAACTATCGCAGCATTGACTTTACCCTGAGCAATATGTCCAACTCCCATATTCAGAAGGTGGCTGTGCTGACCCAATATAATGCAAGAAGTCTGAACGAACATTTAAGCTCCTCAAAGTGGTGGAACTTTGGACGGAAGCAGGGAGGGCTGTTTGTTTTCCCGCCTACCGTTACTGCGGATAACAGCAACTGGTACAGAGGAACGGCAGATGCTATCTACCAGAATTTAAGCTTTTTGAAAAACAGCCATGAGCCTTATGTTGTCATCGCTTCCGGCGACGGGGTATATAAGCTGGATTTCGGCAAGGTGCTGGAATATCATATTGCAAAGAAAGCAGATATTACCGTGGTTTGCAGGGATATGGAGCCGGATGCCAATATTGAGCGTTTCGGAACCATCCGCATGAATGAGGAATACCGGATTGAAGAATTTGAGGAAAAGCCGCTTCAGGCGAAGAGCAATACTATTTCCTGCGGAATTTATGTGCTGCGCAGACGCCAGTTAATTGAAATGCTGGAGAAATGCGCGGAAGAGGACAGATATGACTTTGTAAGGGATATTCTGATTCGGTATAAGGATATCAAACGGATTTACGGCTATAAAATGAAGGATTACTGGAGAAATATTGCTTCTGTGGAGGATTACTACAAGACCAATATGGATTTCCTGAAAGCGGATGTCAGAAATTATTTCTTCAAGCAGTATCCGGACATTTATTCCAAAGTAGATGACCTGCCGCCCGCAAAATACAATGTAGGTGTGAAGGTGAAAAACAGTCTGGTGTCCAGCGGCTGTATCATCAACGGGGAAGTGGAAAATTCCGTTATTTTCAAGCAGAGTTATATCGGAAATAACTGCGTGATTAAAAATTCCATCATATTGAATGATGTCTATATCGGGGACAACACTCATATTGAAAACTGCATTGTAGAGAGCAGGGACACTATTCGGGCGAATTCAACCTACATCGGGGAAGAGGGGAAAATTCGGATTGTGGTAGAAAAGAATGAAAGATACACATTGTAAAGCGGTCACAATAATATAAGTAAACAGGGGGGATACCAATGCAGATTACGGATGTACGTGTCAGGAAGATTGCAAAGGAAGGAAAGATGAAGGCGGTTGTTTCCATTACATTGGACAATGCATTTGTGGTACATGATATTAAAGTAATTGAAGGGGACAGAGGGCTGTTTATCGCCATGCCGAGCAAAAAATCTCTGGACGGGGAATACCGGGATGTAGCACATCCGATTAATTCCGCTGCAAGGGATGCAATTCAGAAGGCAATTCTGGAGGGGTATGAGAAAGCACTTTCAGAACCGGAGGAAATCTGAGCGAAAGATGGGAAGAAGGTACCATGAAAAAATATGGTGCGTTCTTCCTTTTCTTTTACGAAAATTTTAGTGCAAATAATCTGTGGTTATGAAAATAAAAACAAAAAAATTATGTAAAACATATGCAAAAACGGGGAAAATGACTAAAAAGAGGAAACAAATAGGCGCCAAATTCGTTAAAATTATAACTAGTCTGGACAAAATAGAAAAAAAGAGATAAAAAATATTGCTTTTTTTGTGCTATTGGTATATACTATGAAAGTACTTACAATTTACGTCGTGAAAGCGGCGAATTCATTTTAGCTTGAAAAAGCAAACAGGAGGAAAAAATGAAAAAGAGTAAAGTTTTATCAGTTGCTACCTCTGCAACTCTTGCAGCAGCAATGCTCTTGAGCGGATGTGGCAATAGCGGAACTCCCGCAGCAAGTACTGCTTCCAGCAGTTCTACAGCTTCCACAGAAGCATCTACTTCTACTGATGGATCTACTTCTACTGATGGATCTACTTCTACAACAGAAGACAACGGTCTGCTGCCTGCACTGAGCGCAGACGAGCAGGGCAAGGTGGGCGCGCTGACAACACCCAGAAGTAACTATGTACAGTATCCTTACGCTGATGGCGAGGGAATCACCCTTACATACTGGCTGAGCACACCCAGCAACGTTATGAACCATCCTGATACTCCCGACTCCGTACAGATGACAGAGTGGGCGCAGAGATGGCAGGAGCTGACCGGAATCAAGGTTGAGTTCATTGGACCTGCTACAACAAAGAGTGATGAAGTTACAACAGCCTTCAACCTGATGACAACCGGTGCAACACTGCCAGATATTATTGAGTGGGAGTGGACATCCGGATATGCAGGAGGACCTTCCCAGGCAGAAGCTGACGGCGTTCTGATTTGGCTGGATGACCTGATTACTTCTGATGGTCCCGCAGCTGACCTCTGGCAGTATCTGCAGGACAACCCGACTCTGGATACCGCTGTTAAGACAGATGACGGACATTACTACTGCTTCCCCTTCACCCGTGGCAGCAAGATGCTGACAACAACATCCGGCCCCGTTGTCCGTAAGGACTTAATTGAAGCAGCTGGTTACAAGGTAGAAGACCTGGTAACTATTGACGACTGGACAGAGGTTATGACCGCTCTTCAGAAGAACGGTGTTGAACATCCTCTTTCCTTCGAGAGCCAGAGCTATATGCTGAACATGATGCCAGGCGCATGGGGATTCCGTAGCGGTATGTATGTAAATGCTGATGACGGCAAGGTACATTACGGACCTATGGAAGAAGGCTACAAGGAAATGCTTGCACAGGTTGTTGCATGGATGAAGGCTGGTCTGATTGACCCCGATACCGCTGAGTGGACCAGTGCTAACACAAAGGCTGATATGCTGAATGGTGATTCCGCAATCTGCTACGGCGCTCTTGGCTCCAGAATGGGTTCCTGGAATACCGCAGCTTGGGCTGAGCCTGATACCTACGGCGCAGACTTCGACCTGGTTGGTGCACAGTTCCCTGTATCCAAGGAAGGCCAGAAGGTACAGTACTGTGGTGGTTCACCTGACTACGCTATTACTTCCAAGTCTCATGCGGCAATTACTGCTGACTGCGAGCATCCTGAAGTAGCTGCAGCATTCCTGAACTTCTGCTATTCCCAGGCAGGTCACTATGAGATTAACCTTGGTGAAGAAGGCGTTGCTTATACCGGATTTGAAGAAACCCCATATGGTACCGCAGCAAAGTATACCGATACCATCATGAAGGCTGACAATATCGCAGTTGCAATGGCTCACTACGGACGTGCTAATATGTCTGGTGCATTCGTTCAGGATCCTAACTATATTCTTGGTTACTACGCAACAGATGAGCAGAAGGCTGCTATATCTCTGTGGGCTTCCAATGATGTAAGTGGTACTGTAATGCCCCCTGTAACCATGACACCCGATGAAGCAACCGAGTTCGCTAACCTGAACGGTAACGTAGATACCGCAGTTCAGGAGTTCCGCGGAAAGGTTCTGAACGGTTCTGCTGATTTGGATGCTGAGTGGGATGCTTACATTGAGCAGATTAAGGGCATGGGCGTTGAGCGTATGCTTGAAATCGAGCAGGCAGCTCTTGACCGTTACAACGCAAGATAATCAGTTTATTGCGGTAAGATAATTTAAAATCTGATATGAAGCAGGAAAGTCTGCTGCTGCCAGTGTAGCGGCAGGCTTTTCCCCGCTTTCAATATCACAGGAGGAATTGTGACATGAAGAAAGGCAAAGTTTCTGCACCGGCGGGGGTTGCAAAGACGACCGGTTGGGCGCGGACCTGGAAAATCATCCGGAAAAACAAAGCGGTTTATCTGATGGTTCTTCCCGTCATTATCTATTATATCTTGTTCCATTATAAGCCCATGTACGGTATTATTATTTCGTTCATGGATTACAACCCCAGAAGAGGTATCAGCGGAAGCCAATGGGTTGGCATGAAGCATTTCATTGATTTCTTTACCGGACCATACTTCTGGCGACTGCTGGGAAACACGTTGAAGCTGAGTCTTTCCACATTGATTTTCGGTTTCCCTGTTCCTATTATTCTGGCATTATTAATTAATGAGCTGCGTAATAAGAAATTCTCCAAGGCAGTTCAGACCATTACATATATGCCGCACTTTGTATCTATGGTTGTATTGTGTGCCATGATTCGTCAGTTCGTAGGTGCAAACGGATTTATTACAAGCTTCCTGAGCATGTTCGGCTACGATGGCGGTAATCTGTTAAATCATGGTGAGTACTGGATTCCGATTTACGTTATTTCCAATATCTGGCAGGGAGCAGGCTGGGGCTCCATCGTATACCTGGCAGCACTGACCGGTATTGACTCCGAGCTGTATGATGCAGCAAAGGTGGATGGCGCAAACCGTTGGAAGCAGACCCTGAACGTAACCATTCCCTGTATTCTTCCCACCATCATCATCATGTTAATCATGCGTGTCGGTCAGATTATGGGTGTCGGCTACGAAAAGACAATCCTGTTGTACAACGAAGGTATCTACGATGTGGCAGATATCATTTCTACCTACGTTTACCGTCGTGGTCTGTTGGATAGACAGTTCTCTTTCTCAACAGCAGTTGGTCTGTTTAACTCTGTTGTAAACTTCATTCTGGTAGTTGGTGCAAACCAGATCAGTAAGAAGACAACAGAAACAAGCTTGTGGTAAGGAGGCATTGAAATGGCAAAAAAAGATAAAGATATGATGGACTCCAGCCCCAAGGTAAAAATCAGCCGTGGCGAACGTATTTTTGGAGTATTTAACGTAATTATTCTGACATTGTTCAGTGTAGCCTGTATTTATCCCTTCTGGTATGTTATTGTAGCATCCTTCAGTGAGGCGTCCCTGTTGATGTCCCACCCGGAAGCAATTATGTTACCTCTTGGATGGAGTACAAAGGCTTATGAATATGTATTTGAAACCAAGGCAATCTGGACCGGTTACGCAAATACGATTCTTTATGTAGTAGTAGGTACAGCAATTAACATTTTCATGACCTTGCTGGCAGCATACTTCCTTTCCAGAAAGAACCTTCCCGGAAAGACTGTCCTGACAATTCTGATTATGTTTACAATGTATTTCTCCGGCGGTATGATTCCCGGATACTTGAATATCCAGCAGCTGGGATTATACAATACCCGTTGGGCACTGCTGCTCCCCGGAGCATTGAATACCTTCAACCTGATTATCATGAGAACTGCTTTGTCCGGTATTGACTCCGCTCTGGAGGAGTCCGCGATGCTGGATGGTGCAGGACATATGACAATCCTGTGGAAGATTCTGGTTCCCCTGTCAAAGGCTACTATCGCCGTATTGGTACTGTACTACGGCGTTGCTCACTGGAATTCATGGTTCCCTGCATTCATCTATCTGGATGGCGATGCAAAGGGTAAGTCCATGCAGCCTTTGCAGATTGTATTGCGCCGTATTCTGATTCTGACAGATATGACGGATACCGGAAGCGGCGAGGATGCAGCACAGATTGCAGAAACAATCAAATATGCAACGATTATCGTGTCTACAGTACCGATTCTTGCATTATATCCTTTCCTTCAGAAGTACTTTACAAAGGGTGTTATGGTTGGCGCCGTTAAGGGTTAAGGAAAAATATCCAGAGCGTCTGAAAGTATTTTCAGGCGCTCTTTTTAGACAGTATGGAGGAGTGTGCAGAATGAAGAGTAAAATGGAAGAAAAACAGACAGTGCTTTGCAGAGAGAATTTTCAGGATTTCCCCATTGGAGAATTTCCCTTTGACCCGGAGCATACGGCAACGGGGGAGTACCATTATATTGTACAGGAAGGGTATCACGGCAACTGGGTAGACCAGGTATGCAATTATACATGGAATGGAACAGGTCCCAGCTGGATTATCACCGAGCAGGACGGGGTTCATTATATGGAATCCATGCGAATTGAAAAGAACCGTCCTCACAGAATGTTCCCTACGCTGGAAACCGGAAGCAGGAAATGGCAGAATTACAGGCTGTCCGTGAAAATGCAGCGACTATCCTGCAAGGGAATGGCAGGGCTGGCTTTCTGTATGAATGACAGTATTGATACGTTGGTATTTGCCCTGCGGGATAAAACAACGGCAGAACTGCATTACCGCCATAAGGAAGAGGTAATTTTACTTGCCAGTGCGTCCTTTGAACAGGATAGCGATACTTTATATGAGCTGGCAGTGGATATCAACGGAAATCAGGTAGACTGCTATATTGATGGAAAGCAGCTCCTACATGCGGAAACTGAACTTGCGGAACGGGGCGGAAAAGTTGGTATTACAGCGGATTGTCCTACCCGGTTCACAGAGGTAGAGGCTGTTGTTACGAAGGAGGAAGCCGCAGGGATACAGGAACGGGAAGAAAACAGGAAGAAGCTGGAGGCAGAGGAACAGGCAAAGCATCCCGGAATGAAGCTTTGGAAGAAAATTGATTTAAAGAATTTCGGCACCTCCCGCCAGATTCGCTTCGGGCATCTGACAGGAACAGAGGAGTGGTTTGTGGTACTTGCCCAGATGCAGAAGCGGGTGAGCCGGGATGCATATGGCTTTATCAGCTGTCTGACCGCAATTGATTTGGATGGAAAGATTCTCTGGCAGCTTGGAGAGCCATCTGAGAACAGCAGGAAACTGGGAAAGGTTTCTGCGGATATGCCCTTTCAGGTTTATGATATAGACGGGGATGGAAAAGATGAGGTCATTGTAGGCAGAAATTTTGAAATCCAGATTCTGGACGGTGCAACCGGAAAGGTAAAGAAGTCTGTAAAAACGCCGCTGTCCGAGGAAGCGGACGAAACGATAATCGGTGTGCCCTTTAATACCTATGCCTTTGAAAGATTGAACCCGGACGGTATCCGTATCTGTAATTTCAGAGGGAAGGAAAAACCGGCGGATATTCTTATTAAAGACAGATATTGCAGAGTATATGCGCTGGATGAGGATTTGAACCTGCTCTGGAAATTCAAAAGTGACAAGAATACCGGACATTGTCCTCTGCCCATAGACATTAACGGAGATGGCAGGGATGAGGTGCTGGTAGGCTATAATATGTTAAGCGCAGATGGAAAGAAGCTTTGGACTTATCCTATTGAGAAGGACCATACAGACGAAATCGTTATGGGAAAATTCCGTGGGGACGGAAAAGGATATTTTGCCTGTGTTTCCGGTACGGAGGGCTTCTTTATCGGGGATTTTGAAGGAAATATCATTGCAAGGGATATGATTGGACATGCCCAGAGAGTCAGTGTGGCAAATTACTGCGGTGACAGAGAGGGCTTTGAAATCGCGGTAACGAACTTCTGGGGACATCAGGGGGTTCTTTATCTCTATGATGCAGACGGAAATCAGATTTGGGAAACCGAAAATGAAATGAACGGAAACCTGCTCACCCCTGTGAACTGGGATGGAAATGGGGTGGAAATGATACTGACAAACGCGGATGCGCAAAAGGGCGGACTTTTAAACGGCGCCGGTGTACGAAGCGTCGTATTCCCGGAGGACGGACATCCCACCCTCTGCTGCGAAGCCTTTGATTTATGCGGGGATGAGAGGGAGGAGCTTGTCTGCTGGGACTATGAGAAAATGTATATTTACACCCAGGAGGACAACCCGAAGCCCCAGAGCTATCATCCTGTGAAATTCCCAAGCTATAATGCCTCTAATTACAGAGGGGAATATTCCTACCCGGATGCTTCTTATCTGAAATTCCAGTAATAGGGTAACAATAGTTGCATAACAGGTAAAATGGGAGGGACAGGCAGTCGAACAGGCTGCCTGTTTTATTACTTTTTCAGTACTTTTTCAGAAAAAGAAAAAGAGAAACGGTAGAACCCTTTCAGAATATGTGTTAAGATAAAATAGATTTGCGTGACTGACAAGAGTACAGCATAAGAAGGAGAGGTTACAGCATGATTGACAGAAAACAACTGGTAAGCAGCCATAATCCTGTATTGACAAAAGCAGATAAGGAGTCCGCTTTGACGGTGGGAAACGGTGAACTGGGATTTACCGCGGATATTACAGGATTGCAGACACTTTATGGAGAATATAATGTTTTGCCCCTCTGTACAATGTCCCAGTGGGGATGGCATACAAAGCCTGTAAACGGGGACAGGTATGATTATACGTTGAAAGATTTGGTAATGACAGAATTTGAGGAGTGTACCGGAAGGCATCTGGTATACCCCAAGGAGAAGATGCCGGGCAATGAGGAGGTTTATGACTGGCTGCGCCAGAATCCTCACCGTCTGAATCTGGCGAGAATCCGTTTCCTCTGGGAGGGACAGGAAATCAAAGAGGCACAGATAACGGATATTCATCAGGAATTAAAGCTGTATGAGGGTGTACTGGAGAGCAGCTTTTCTGTAGAGGGAGTTCCCTGCAGGGTTTTGACCGCATGCCATAATGAAGGAAAGGATATTCTGGGGTTTGCGGTAGAGTGTGAAGCGCTTCAGGAGGAAAAGCTGACAGTGGAAATCAGCTTCCCCTATGGTTCGCCCGAGATTACAGCTTCCGATTTTACCTGCCCGGAAAAGCATCAGACAGAGAAGATACGGGAAGCAGCAGGAAGGCTTTTGTTAAAGAGAACCCTGGACAGAGATACTTCCTATGTAGAAATAGAGGCAGAGGAAGCAGCGCTGGAGCTTTTCCCTGAGGAACACAGGGTAGTGATTACCGCAAAGGGCGGAAAACTGGATTTTTCCGTTGCTTTCGGAAAAACAGCAGGAAAGGCACAGGCAGTATCCGCAGAAGAGGTATTAAAGGCATCCGGAGAGGGCTGGAAGAATTACTGGGAGAAGGGCGGTATTATCCGTCTGAACCAGAGTAAGGACAAGCGGGCAATGGAACTGGAGCGCAGAATTATTCTGTCCCAGTATCTGATGGCTGTCAATTCCAGTGGTTCCACACCGCCCCAGGAAACGGGCTTAACCTGTAACAGCTGGTATGGCAAGATGCATCTGGAAATGTATTTATGGCACTGCGCATGGCTGCCCTTGTGGAACCACAGCGATTTGCTGGACAGAAGCTTAAGATGGTACAGAGAGCACCTGCCGGAGGCAGAGGAAAATGCGGCAAGAAACGGCTACAAGGGAGCCAGATGGCCGAAAATGATTGCCACAGAAGGCATTGACTGTCCTTCTACGATTGCGCCTTTGCTTGTATGGCAGCAGCCTCATATTATTTACATGTTGGAAATGGCATACCAGAATAAGAAACAGGACAGGGCATTTCTGGAGGAAAACTGGAAGCTGGTTGAAGAAACCGCTGCATTTATGGTGGATTTTGTTGTATGGAATGAAGAGAAGAAGTGTTACGATATCTGCGCTCCTGTGATTCCCGTACAGGAATGTCATAAAGCGACAGAGGTTTTAAATCCTGCCTTTGAAATCGAATATTGGAGAGAAACCCTTCGGATTGCTGTAAAGTGGGCAGAAAGACTGGGCAGGTCTGTGGATGAAAAGTGGATCCAGGTGGCTGATAATATGGCGGAATTAACTGCTGAAAACGGCGTTTATCTGGCACATGAAAAGTGTCCCACTACTTTTACGGAGTTTAACAAAGACCATCCTTCCATGCTGGGAGCATACGGTCTGATTGACAGTGACAGAATTGACAGGGAGGTTATGCGCAACACTCTGCATCTGGTAGAGGAATGTTGGGATTATCCCACGCTCTGGGGCTGGGATTTTGCCCTGATGGCGATGACGGCGACCCGTCTTGGAGAGCCTGAAACGGCCATTTCCCTGCTTTTGAAGGATACCTGGAAGAACTGTTATCTGATAAGCGGAAATAATATGCAGATTAGCAGAAGCGATTTGCCCCTGTATCTGCCCGGAAACGGTTCCCTGCTTCTGGCAGCAGCCGTGATGACAGCAGGTTACAAAGGCTGTGACAGAAAGACTCCCGGTTTCCCGGACAACGGAGAATGGACGGTAGAATTTGAAAATATCGATCCGCTGCCCTGAAACCGGAATATAAAATCAGAAATGGAGATTGGTGTAAAAAACAAATCTTTGTGCAGAAATGGAGTTTAGTGTGAAAAGAACCTCTAATCACTCAGAGCAAAGGCTCTTTCGCGAAGAGGT
>OLGB01000317.1_pt1 | contig 72344 bp, 89 predicted proteins | sample 1605691 | NCBI WGS metagenome assembly OLGB01 (sample SAMEA3888925, study PRJEB22519) | human gut metagenome | biome: human gut; feature: human-associated habitat; material: faeces | place: Denmark | collected 2010
CCCAGTAATATAGCCCCTTTCCTGGGGAAAGGGGTTTGGGGATAGGGATTGAGAATTTGCTCTATTTTTATAAATACAGACTTTTTCTACAAACTGAAACGGGCATCAGTGAATGCCGATGCCCGTTATTCTATTCAGTTTAACCGCTTACCTCTTCGTCCTTACCCTAAGTTCTTTGCTCCACGAGCCGTACACTGCTTCGCTAAACTTAACAATGATATAAATAGCGGTCACAGCATATCACCGTGACCGCTTTATATTGATTATTGCTTTGTGTAATCCCGCCGTTTCGACGTCCTGCGAATAACTCAGACAATTCCAAAGGCGGAATTTGCGGTGCCGCATCGGCACCTTAGGGATGGGGTTTGCCTTCTCTGTAGGCATCCATTATATCACGGAACACCTCGCCGTTGGTGGGCGGCGTCCAGGTGATAGCATTCGCTCCGGCTTCAATAGTCGCAAGGATCGACTCGCTTGTAGGTCCTCCCGTTGCAATTATCGGAATGTCGGGGTGACGCTTGCGTATTTCTCTTACAACATTTGTTGTCTTGCCTGCGGCAGATACGTTGAATATCTTTGCGCCTGCCTCAAGCCTGCTTTCAATATCCTCGTGTTCCGAAATAACCGTAACAACTACGGGAATATCAATAGTGTCGCATACCTGACGCACAACATCATTCGATGTCGGCGCATTCACTACAACACCGATAGCACCCTGAAACTCTGCGTGCATCGAAAGATTGACTACTCTCTTGCCCTGCGTCAGCCCTCCGCCGACACCCGTAAAAACAGGTATATCAGCGGCACTCATAATTGCCTGTGTGATTATCGGCTGTGGCGTAAACGGATAAACCGCTATTACCGCATCAGCATTTACATTTCTGATTATACATATATCTGTTGTAAATACTATAGATTTTATCAGCTTGCCCATTACTCTTATACCGCTTGCCTGCTGAATTTCCTCGGGAACCTTCAGCATAAAGCTCCTGAGCGGACCGCTGATCTCGGGTATGTACAAATTTTCTGCCATATGAACTCCTTTCGGTTAAGTGTCAGACGTATTCACCTCCGACACCTCTCACTCTGACAAGACCCGAGTTGACTGTAAATTCACCGTTCTCGTTCTCGCAGATAAGACAACCGTCAGGGGCGATAGCCTTAGCAAATGCAGTTGTTTCTGTATTGTTCTGCACCAGTTTCACTGTTTTTCCGAGCGTTACGCATCTTTGCGAATACTCGTTTATAACTGTAGAAAAATCCTCGTCAATGAGCCGTGTCAGCTCGTCCACTATATACTCCGCTGCAAGCATTTTATCGTATTTATTGCCCGTCAGCGTGTAAAGGGATGCCGCATTCACAAGACCGCTTTTTTCAAAAAAATCCTCATCCTGATTTACGTTCAGCCCCATTCCGCAGATGACATTGTTGTAAATTGCTCCGTTACAGGAACTTTTTAAGGTGCTTTCGCATAAAATACCACATACCTTGCGTTCAGAGCAGATTATATCGTTTGTCCACTTTATGCCTGCTTTGATACCGCTCAGCCGTTCAATCGCACGGCAGACCGCTACCGCACATATAACCGTAAGATCGTGTGCGTTATCCGGTGCCTTTATAAGCATTGAAACAGGGAGCATATCACGGGTAGCAAGCCATGTGTTGCCGATCCTGCCCTTACCGCAGCTTTGCAGGTCTGCTGTCACTACCGTTCTGTCGGGAAGCTCGTCGGCGTGTTCCTTAAGATAGGTGTTGGTTGACGGTAAGGTGTCAAACGTCAATAAAGGACAGCCGGCTATATTACTGCTTATCTGCATGGTAATCAAGCGCAACTATGTTCATTGTGATTTTCTTGTTATCATCTATGGTGATTATGCCGTATGACGGCGGACGTTTATCTCTCGGAGAATCAATGCTTCCGGGATTCATAACGTATATACCGTCGATAAGCTCGGTACGGTAAAGGTGAGTATGACCGTAAAGAGCTATCTTACAGCCGTTCTGCTTGGCAACAGCGATAAGCGTATCAAGTCCCTGATGCACATGATGCTCGTGGCCGTGCACGCAAAGTATCTTGATGCCCTTTGCATTTGCGATTCTTATCGTTTTGTTGTCGGCAAAGTCACAGTTTCCCTTTACGAATAAAAAACTCTTTTCGGGGTGAAGATTCCTTACATCGTTGAATTCGTGTTCGCCGTCACCCAGATGTATAAAAGCGTCGGCATCAAGATTATTCTCAACCACCGAATTCAGCTTATGAAATTCCTTGTGCGAATCGGATACTACTACAATTTTCATAATTTCTATCCTTTCAGTCGGGCAAGCCAGATACGGCTTTTATTGCCCACTTTGTTATTATAACACATAATGTGTAAAAAGAAAAGATTAGTATCCGTATTTTTAGAAATTCTACACAAAACAAAAACAACCTTTTGTATATTTTTACAAAAAAATATGAACTGAATATAACGTAAATATCCTTTTATCGTTGATTTTGTCAAAAAGTTCATCAGATACGGTTTCAGGGCAGTCTTAACGGGAATATATTTTCCGCATTGACAATATAATTTCAGGAGGCAGTTATGAATAACAACGTTGATTCAATGCTTGAGGCGGTCAGCAGTAAACTCGGCATCACACCTCAGCGTCTTAAAGAAGCGATGCAGAAGGGCGATATTTCGATAGCACTCGAAAAAATGCCGGAAAAAGACGCAAAAAAGCTAAAAAGCATACTCGGAAACCCGGAGCTTATCAAAAAAATGATGAAATCCGCACAGGCGCAGGAACTGAAAAAATCTATGAAAAATCAGTAATAGACGGAGGGCAGTATGAGTGAGATAGATGATATTCTTAAAGCGATGCTGTCCGATAATAAAAACGACAATTCAACCTCAGAAGAAACAAGCGGTACGGAAAACGAGGAAAAATTCACGACCGATACCGACAGCGATGATATTTTCGGCGGAATAAACATAGATATGTTTATGAAGATAGGCGAGATAATGTCAAAGATGAGCGAGCAGGACAGAAATACAGGTCTGCTGCTTGCTCTGAAGCCTCACCTGAGAGAAGAAAACAGGGCAAAAATAGATACAGCGGTAAAGCTGTTCAGGCTGATTTCACTGCTTCCCTATCTTAAAGACAGCGGTCTGTTTGATAATCTACTATGAAAAGGAGTAAATTTATGGAATGGAGTAATATAAGAATGTCAAAAGCCGAATTTGAGCGTTTGCAGAAAGAATATGCCGAGGCGGCAATAAGAACGGCCGAAAAAGCAAAGCTCAGTTACGATGCGGATGAACCGAAAGAAGAAATTCCGAAAGCCGAAAATATCGCTGCGGCAATATCACACCTTCCAACGCCGGCAGAAGAAAACGTGAACGAAACAATAAAGCCCGATTCGGTAAAAATCGCAACAGTGCAGGTGAAAATTACCGAAGCCGAAAGCGAGATTACAGCTTCTGACACTGAAGATGAAAATAAAGAAAGCGAAGAAGCCGAAACAAATATTTCCGTAAATGAAGAAAAATCTGACGAAAACACGGATAAATCCGATACTGATGACAAACAGCAAAATTCATCAGCCGGCAGCACAGATGATGAAGCAAGCAACGCTGAAATCTACGGCGATAAGTCTGATAATACAGCCGATTCCGAAATTTCCGACAAAACCGAAAATCACACTGTAGACGAAATACTGCGCAGCTTTGAAAGCACTTTTATGAGTGAAGAGGAAGCAGATAAAAAGATAGAAGATTTTTCTAAGTCTGTTTCAGACTCCCGACCTGCGCCCGATTTCACCGCAAAGATACATAACCATAATAACAACCAAGATAAAAGCGGAAAAACCTGCGGATGTGAACGATGCCGTTGTCAAAGCGGCGGTCGTATGCAGGAGAAGGGCGGGCAAAAACCAAACTGAAATTCAGCCCGCAGTACCGATATGGATATTATAGGCAAGCTGATGAAGGACGACGACTTGATGAAGGTTGCCGCTGTAGCGTTTATCTTATGGCGTGACCACGCCGACTACAAGCTGATCCTGGTACTTTTTTATGTATTTTTCATGAAATAGCACTTGCATTTTCCGCCGTCTTAGTTTATAATACCAGTATGTAAACGATGTCAATTCAATTTACAATTCCGACAAACAGGAGGTATTTTATGGCTAAGTGGTTGGAAAATGCAATTTTTTACGAGATATACCCGCAATCCTTCAATGATACAAATGGTGACGGTATCGGAGATTTTCAGGGTATAATCGAAAAGCTGGACTATATCAAGGAAACAGGCTTCAACGCAATATGGATGAATCCCTGCTTTGATTCGCCCTTCGGTGATGCGGGCTATGATGTAAGGGACTATAAAAAAGCCGCCGCAAGATACGGAACAAACGATGATTTAAAGCGACTTTTCGATGAGTGCCATAAGCGTGGGATGCACATTCTTCTTGACCTTGTACCCGGTCACACTTCGGTAGAGCATGAATGGTTCAAAAAGTCGATGCTCCCCGAAAGCAACGAGTATACCGACAGATATATCTGGACAAGCAATATATGGGAACAACCGGAAGGCCTTAACTGTATAAGAGGCATATCTGACCGTGACGGCAGTGCCGCAGTCAACTTCTTCTCATCTCAGCCTGCGCTGAACTACGGCTATGCCGAGCCTAAGTATGCTTATCAGCAAAAGCCTACAGATCCCGGACCTATGGCGACAAGAGCCGCAATCAAGGATGTTATGAAGTTCTGGCTTGATATGGGCTGTGACGGTTTCAGAGTGGATATGGCAGGCTCGCTTGTAAAATGCGATCCCGAATATAAAGAAACAATCAAGCTATGGCAGGATATAACAGGTTATCTTAAGAGCGAATATCCCGAAGCCGCTATGGTATCTGAGTGGGGAGAGCCGCAATATTCGCTGCAGGGCGGCTTTGATATGGACTTCTTACTGCACTTCGGTCCTGAGGGCTACAACTCGATGTTCAGAAGTGCCGAACCGTTCTTTTCAAAGAGGGGCAAAGGTACTCCCGCAATCTTTGCCGAGCAGTACAACGGCTATCACGAAAAGGCAACGACAGGCGGCGGACTTATCTGCATTCCGTCAGGCAATCACGATATGGACAGACTTGCAAGAGGCAGGGATGAGGACGAGCTGAAATGCTGTTTTGCTTTTCTTCTCACAATGCCCGGCGCACCGTTTGTATACTACGGCGATGAGATAGGCTTACGCTATGTCGAGGGTCTTGTATCGGTAGAGGGCGGCTATAACCGTACCGGATCAAGAAGTCCTATGCAGTGGGACAGCACCGCAAATGACGGATTTTCAACTGCGGACAAGTCACAGCTTTATATAAAGCAGGATGACGCACCCGACAGACCTACTGTCGAAAAGCAGATGCTCGATGAAAAGTCGCTCTACAATGAGATAAAGAAACTGATAAAGCTAAGAAACGAAAATTCCGCACTTCACAATCTCTCAGCCTTTGAGTTTGTCAGCAGTGACGGTTATCCGCTGGTATACAAGAGAAGCAGCGACAATCAGACGGTTTATGTGTTCATCAATCCGTCCGATAAGGCCGTAACTGTCAATGCAGATTACGCAAAGGGCGGAAAGGCAATTTACACGCTCGGCGAAAACGGCTCTGTAAAGGCAGATACAGTTACCGTTCCCGCAAGCGGTGCAATTTTTGTTGAGGTATAATTAATCAGATATAAATGCAAAGCCGCACAGATGGATGACCCTTCTGTGCGGCTTTTATTTATTCGGTTTTTGCCTGTTCTTTTTCCTTCTGCGCCTGCTCTTTCTTTATCTTGGTACTCTTGATAACCTTCTGACGTGAGAATTCCTCACGTTCCTTTTCTTCAAGAGAGTTTGAGATAAATCTGACCTGTGACTCGTACTTCGGAATAATTATATTTTTCAGTGCGTTGGCACGTTTCTGCGTCTTTTTTATAGCAACGGCGAGCCTGTATATACTGTTTTCAATCTCGGCGAGTACGACTGTCAGCTTTTTTGTTTCATTGAAGCAGATATAAGCGTTGTCAAGATATGAATTTGTCATCGCAATATCATACTGCGGAACTATAGGCTTATCGGGAAGCTCAACTGTAGGAAGCTCAACGCCCATAACGCTTCTGAACGATATTTTAAGATCGGTTTCTTCAGGTACAAACTGTGTCAGCGTTGATACCGAGCCAAGCGTAATGTTAGCCTTCTGTAAGGCGGCATAAGCCTTTTCATAGGTCTGCTCGATATTTCCTCGCACCAGCTTTGATTTATCGGTCAGCGCCACCATTTCTCTTATCAGAACGTTACGCTTTCTGTCCATAAGCTCAAAACCCTGCTTTGCCTGCTGTAAAGAACGTTTAGCCTTGATAAGATTGCCTTTGGTCGGGAAAACCTGTTCAGCCATACACTCACCTGCCTTTCATATAGTAACTGTTATACAAATCTCTTAGCATTTTCGGGGTGATAATGTTCTTTTATAAGCTGTTCGTTTACACGGTCAAGTTCACTTGCGGGAAGAAGCGAAAGCAGATCCCAAGCAAGATCCAGCGTTTCGTCCATAGAACGATTCTCATCGAAGCCCTGATTGAGAAAGTACTTTTCAAACATCGTGCCGAACTTCATAATCGCCTTATCCGATGCGGAAAGTTCGTCTTCACCGATAACCGATGCAAGCGCTCTTGCATCCTGCACTCTTGCATAGCAAGCAAAAAGCTGGTTTGAAACATCGGCGTGATCCGCTCTTGTGTACTGTTCTCCTATGCCGTCCTTCATAAGACGTGACAGCGAAAGCAATACGGAAAGTCCGGGATAAATTCCTGTCTGGTCAAGATTTCTGTCAAACACTATCTGACCCTCCGTGATATATGCCGTAAGGTCGGGGATAGGGTGTGTAATATCATCGTTAGGCATTGTAAGTATCGGTATCTGCGTAACAGAGCCTGTACTGCCCTCTACTACGCCTGCTCTTTCATACATAGAGGCAAGGTCAGAATAAAGATAACCGGGATAACCCTTTCTTCCGGGAATCTCTCCCTTTGATGAAGAGAACTCACGCAGAGCCTCACAGTATGAGGTAAGGTCGGTCATGATAACAAGTATGTGCATATTCTTCTCAAACGCAAGATATTCCGCCACAGTAAGCGCACATCTGGGTGTCAGGATACGCTCTATGATAGGATCGTTCGAGAGATTAAGGAACATACAAACACGCTGTATAACACCGGTTTCCTCAAAGGAACGTCTGAAATACTCCGCAACATCATTCTGAACGCCCATTGCGGCAAATACAACCGCAAAGTCCTTTCCCTCGCTGTCGGCAATCTTAGCCTGCTTTACTATCTGCACCGCCAGCTTGTTATGCGACAGACCGGAGCCTGAGAATATAGGCAGTTTCTGACCTCTGATAAGCGTCATAAGTGCGTCTATTGAGGAAATACCCGTGTGTATATAGTTTCTGGGATAAGAACGTGCAACGGGGTTCAATGCACGGCCGTTTATATCGCCGTATTTCTGCGGAAAGACTTCGCCAAGTCCGTCAATCGGCTTGCCTGCGCCGTTGAACGTTCTGCCGAGCATTTCGGTAGAAAGCGGAATCTCAAGCGGCTTTCCCGTAAAGCTGATTTTTGTATTTGTGAGCGAGATGCCGTTTGTACCCTCAAACACCTGCAAGACGACTTTATCGCCCTGCATTTCAACGACACGGCCTAAACGCTTTGTGCCGTCCTCCAGCTTTATCTCTGCTATCTCATCATAAGAAACACCTTTGGCACCCTCAAGGCAGACAAGCGGTCCGTTTATTTCACTCAGTCCTGCATATTGAATCATAAAATAATCTCCTATCGGGTTTAATCATCGGCAAACTTGCTGTTTATCATATCAAAATATTCGTCAAACATTTCGAGCTTGTCGTTAGGTATATCGTACTTCATCTTTATCAGTTTATCGAAGAAACCGTATGAGATAATCTCCGATATCGGCTTACCGCCGTTTATAGCGTTCAGCGAGTTGTGATAAAGAAGTAAGATCGCTTTCATCATCAGCTTCTGCTTTTCGAGCGGAACGAATGTATCGTCCTTATGGAAAGCGTTCTGCTGTAAGAAGCCTACTCTTATAACACGGGCGATTTCTATTATCAGCTTCTGGTCGTCAGGCAGAACATCCGCACCAATAAGCTTTACTATCTCCATAAGGTTGTTCTCTTCAACCAGCAAGGTCGATATTTCCTGTCTGTAGCGGCAGAATTCTTCGCCGACGTGTTCGTTGTAATACTCGGCTAAATCGTCGCTGTACTCCGAATAACTCATATTCCAGTTGATAGCCGGATAGTGTCTTGCGTAAGCAAGATTCTTGTCGAGCGCCCAGAAGCAACGGACGAAACGCTTTGTATTCTGCGTTACAGGCTCAGAGAAGTCCGATCCCTGCGGAGATACGGCGCCGATAATCGTAACACTGCCCTCTCTGCCGTTCAATGTTTCGACATAACCTGCACGCTCGTAGAATTCGGAAAGTCTTGACGGAAGATATGCCGGGAAGCCTTCTTCAGCAGGCATTTCTTCAAGTCGTCCTGAAATTTCACGCAGTGCCTCTGCCCAGCGTGATGTTGAATCCGCCATTATAGCAATATGATAACCCATATCACGATAATACTCGGCAAGCGTGATACCCGTATAGATAGATGCTTCACGGGCGGCTACGGGCATATTTGACGTGTTCGCAATAAGCACCGTTCTGTCCGTCAGCGGACGGTTCGACTTCGGGTCGATAAGCTCAGAGAATTCCTCAAGTACCTGAGTCATCTCGTTGCCACGCTCACCGCAACCGATATACACGATAATATCCGCATCGCACCACTTTGCAAGCTGATGCTGAGTCATCGTCTTACCTGTACCGAAACCGCCGGGTATAGCGGCTGTACCGCCCTTTGCAAGCGGTAACACGGTATCTACTATACGCTGTCCGGTAATAAGCGGCTTTGAAATCGGCAGACGCTTATTTATAGGTCTTGGCGTTCTGATAGGCCACTTCTGTACAAGAGTAAGCTCCTGCACCGTTTCTTCGTCTATCCTGAGTTTTACTATCACATCGTTGACCTTATACTTGCCGTCAGGCGCAACATATTCTACTGTACCCTCAGTATAAGGAGGTACCATACATCTGTGCGTAATAAGCGGCGTTTCGGGACACTGCGCATATATATCTCCGCCGTGCAGTTTATCGCCGACCTTTACAGTCACTGTGACATCAAATTCACGTTCTTCATCGAGTGCGGCTATTGCACTGCCCTCAGTAACATATACGCCGCTGAGAGCCGTCATAGCTTTAAGCGGACGCTGGATACCGTCATAAATATTGGATATTATGCCCGGTCCGAGCGTTGCGCTCATAGGTGTTCCTGTAGGCTCTACAGGGTCGCCCGGCATAAGTCCTGCTGTACCCTCGTAAACCTGAATCGTTGTCATTTCATCGGTTACGCCGATTACCTCTCCTATGAGCTTGCTCTTACCGACCATTACCATCTCACGCATTGAGAACGATTTTGTATCCCTGACCTTTACAACGGGTCCGTTAATCGCATAAATACAGTTCATTGCAACTCCTCCCGTTATAGTGACAGTTCGCCGTGACCTGCCACAAAAGCCTTTCGCTCCTGTTCTAAAGCAAGGTCAAGCGTATAGTCGATATATATATTTTCCGACGGATAGTAAACAGACAATCCGCCAAGCTCAATATTACGGTCAACAGCAACACCGATGCCGTACTTCTGCGCTATATCATCGGCAAGCTGTTTATCGTTTCTGCCGACGTTTATCACGCAGTCTTTGCTGAAAGCCAGCTCTTTGTCTGCTTTTTCGGCAAGAGCGGTCATAAATTTGCTATATTTATCGCTCTTTGCAAATTCTTCAAGTTTATTCTTAATATCTTCAAACAAGCTGTCTACAAGCCTGCACCTATGAGCAAGCACCGACTTATGTGCGGCAAAGTCGCTCTTTGATAATTCCTTTGCGTAAAGAGTATGGGTCTTCTGTCTGTCCAGTGCGACCTCGTTTTCTTCACTGCGTCTGTACTGCTCTCTCGCCTGCTCTGTCAGCTCGTCAGCCTGCTGCTGTGCCTTGCTGATTATTTCTTCCGCTTTTTTCTGAGCGTCGGAAAGAATTGAATTGCCCAGCTTTTCTATTCTGTCCTGAACTTCCGGCATACAGCTGCTCCCTTCTGATTAATTATAATTTCAGTCCTATTGCATCACGCACATAGCCGTCAATGGATTTGCTTATATCCGATGTTCCGTGTCGGTCGGGTATCTCCACTATCAGAGGCTTTGTGCTGTTCAGTTTCATATCATACACTGTCTGCTTACACATATTGATGAGCTTTTCCGTCATAAGTACAACGCCGATGTCTTTATCGGCCTTTGCTTTTTCCAGTGCATCCGTGACTTCTTCGGGTCGGCTTACTACTATGCCTTCAATCCCTGCAAGACGCATACCCATCTGTGTATCTGTGTTGTCACTGATAAGAAAAAATTTCATTTTTCTGTACCTTTCGGCTATTATGAATAAAGGATAAGTATCGAAATCAGAAGTCCGTAGATAGCGACACCTTCGCCGAGTGCAACGAAGATAAGAGCCTTCGTGAAGTTCTTGTCGTTTTCTGCGGTAGCTCCGATAGCTGCGGGAGCGGCACCTCCTACGGCAATACCTGTACCGATCGTTGCAAGACCCGTTGCAAGCGCCGCACCGAGATACTTAAGTCCGTCGCCTACGCTGAGCGCTGTCTGTGCGGCTTCTGCGGCACCTTCAGCCGATGCAAACGCAAAAAGCGGTACGAATACGCTCATCATGACCATAACGCCGATAAACGAGCCTGCATTTATAAGTATAGCTTTTCTTGTCTTTAAGGGCTTACCCTCTTTTCTTCTCTTAAGCATTACAAAGAACGGCAGCATGATCAGTGCCAGTGCAAATAAAGGCAGTAAAAACAGTAACATTTTTCAGTTCCTCCCGAAATTAATTCAAATTAGCCTTAAGCGGCTCAAAGCTCTTTCCGTCGCTTACATAGAAACGACCGAATATCTCATAAAATTCAAGTCTTAATACCTGAATACCTACAAGGAATCCCTCCATACCGATTACGAAAGCGTTTCCGAGTATCTGTACAATCACGGTACCGACACCTCCGTCGCCAGCCAGCACTCCTACGACCAGCATCATACCTGCGTGGCTAAGGATAAATCCGCCTACACGTAGGAATGACATTGTGTTTGTAAGATATGAAAGACAGGTTTCGAACAGTTCGATGACGCCTTCAATAATGAAGTTGCCGACAGACTTTTTCTCCTTCGGCTTATCCTTATCGTTCTGGTCGGGTCTTCCGGGTGACGTAAGCTCTGCGGGCATCTTCATACGTTCAAAATAAAGGCCTGCAAATATATCATCCACCATTGCCCTGTGCTGTTTTGATACAAAATAAACACCGTAGATGTTATCATCGTTTTCTGTGATAGGAATAAACACAAATTCCTTGTCGGTAAAGTATCCCAGCTTGTCATAGCTTTCACGGGGCATCTTTCCGTAAACCGCACGGACAAATTTCAGATCGTTCAGCTTTTCGAGGTCTTCTCTTGTTTTTCTGAGCAATTCTTCGCTCATCGTATCGGAAGCCATAATTGCCGCATCGGCAACCGTCTTATGCTTTAAATTGACAACGTTGCGTTTTATCGAGTTTGCGACAAGGTGTGCAAGAGGCTCTTTGAACATCATAACACCGAGCGGCAGTATCACCAGAAGAAGTATATACGGCAATGTGAACATCTCAATTCCGAATCCGAGTTGAAGTCCTGCCGCCGCTACGACTGCGATATAGAATATCATACCGGTTATGCCGTTTGCCCCGAACAGTGCGGAGGAATAATCCTTGCGCCTGAATGACAGCACGATATTCATTGTCATTGAAACCACTATCAATATGACACCTATCGCAAGCGCCGCTATAAGCAGATAGGTTGAGATCTGGAATATGCTGTTCGGCTTTCCGAGTACAGAGTAAAGCGGTTCAATATGGAAGAAAGGCTTTATTATATCTTCATTTCCGAATACCGAGCCATAAAGACAGCCGAATATCGCCGAGCTTATGCCGATACGCTCCATTATCGGACCGAGCTTTGCTTTCTTCCACTTTGTGAGTATGAATCCGAAAAGCGAGATTACAAGCCCTTGTCCGAGATCGCCGAACATTATGCCGAATATCAGCATATACGTTATAGCGACATACGGCGTCGGATCGATGCCAGTGTATGACGGTAAGCCGTACATATTGACGAACATCTCAAACGGTCTGAACAGCCGGTTGTTTCTGAGTTTTGTCGGAGGCTTCATCCTGTCGTCAACGAAATACTTCTTTTCCTCGATAACAATATCCGATACGCCCGACAGATGCTCCCTGAACTTTTCTACTTCTCTTGTCGGGACAAAACCCGCCATATAGAATTTATTGTTGATTACCGAAACCTGACTTCTCAGTTCATAGCTGTTGTTAAGGAAAATCAGCTTGCTGCGCACCTTTTCAAACTGCGTTTCTTCATTTTTCTTTATGACCGCAAGCTCTTCCTTTACATCCTTCAGCTTTGTTTCCAGTTCCTTAAGCTGTCTGTTAAGCTCTGCGGCGGCTGTTTCTCCGTCACCGTGAAGGAAGTCCGGTAAACGTATCCGCTCAAAATAAAGGCTTCTGAAAATATCGTCTATCTGTACGCTTTCTTCCACCGGAGCGAAATAAAGCCCCCAGACATAACCGTCCTTTTCTTCAAGCGGCTCAAACACAAAGCCTTTTTCGCTGTAGAAATCGAGCTTCGTATAGCTTTCCGACGGCAATTTGCCGAAACGTATCTTGACGTGCTTACAGCTGAACAAATCCTTGAAATCAACGTTTAGATTCGACAGATTTCCGACCTGCCTTAATACATGGCTGTATTCGTCTATTGATTTCTCAAGCTCGTTCTTTTGCTCTATGACAGGCATCACACGCTGTTCAAGCTCCGTGAAATACATATCGAAGTCATGGATTGCCTCCATCTGTATATCGTCATACGAAACGGTTTTGTTTTTTATCCCAAGCCCGACGGACAATACATCCGCTCGTTTCATAAGACCGCCGTAAATATCCTTGTCTTTCAGCGTCTTGAAATGTGCGGAGCCGTAGGTCATTGTATAAAATGACGGCTCAATGTGAAAGCATTTCGTTTCGCAACATCGTACAAGAGTTTTGTTGACTTTTTTGAGAGGTCCGCTGACCGATATAAGTGACATCTTCTCAACTGCCATTATATCATTCCTTTCGCTGTATATTTGCTCTATAATATCAGCATTTTTTCTATCTGTGACGGCTCGAGCGAGTACCTTACGCCCTCTATCACAGTTGTTAAATTTCTGTTTTCAATCTGCAAAAGCTCAGTCAGTGAATATATAACCGTGCTGTCGCACTGCGATAATGCGAGCTTTGCGTCATAATAACGTTTGTTTGACGTATATACCGCCGTTTCGATGTCCGTTGCCTGCTCCTCGTTAATATCCTTGAAATAAGGAAGTTTCAGCAGAAGCGGCAATATCGGCTCATTATCGGCTTTCGTCAGTATCTGTTCCATTGTCTTTTTATCGAATCTGTCGCAAAAAGGCAGAGTATGCGCAACCACATCTTCGGTTGACATTTTGAAAAGTCCCTTCAGCCGATAGCATATCTTGATATTGTACATATCGCAACGTCTGCGTATACATTTTTCTACTTCCGTGCGTTCACTGCCGGACATATCCTTTTTTATACGGGAAAAAAGCGTCGTATAAAGATATTTTGTAAGCTCATAATCAACAGAAACAATGGGCGGAAAAGCCTTAGTTCCGTCGGAAAGAGGAGCAAGAACGTCATAATACGGCGTACCCTTCAGAACATCCAGTATTTCATCAAATGTTCTTGCTTTTGAAAGTGCCCGAATATCGTAAGAACAGATATTCGTCAGATAACCCGGGAAGCCCGGAATGAACAGATCGTAAACGCCTGCGCCGATATACATTGCGGCATTGATGATCTGTTTTATTTCCTCCTGTATAAGCAGAAAATCATAGAACTTGTTTTTACTGCCCGGACAGAATTTTCTCAGCTCGTCATATATTCTGAAAAGACGTTTTTCCATCAGCCTTTCAGCCTGACTTCGCCTTACCGTATTGTCAACCGCTGAAAAATCCTCACAGAAATCGCCGTATGTTTTCAGCTGAGCCACGATCTCACCGACATTTGCCTTTGAGATCAAGGTCTTATATTCATCAAGACCCAGAAGCCCGCCGTACTTGGCTCTTGCTTTGGCAATGACCGCCGCCGAACCTGCCGACATGAAATCACCTCCGAATACTTATGCTATGCTGTCATTCAACCGAAATGATATTTTTATATATCTCGTCTGTCCATTTATCCCTGTTCTTCGAGAATTCATCGTCAAGACGCTTAATGACAGCGTTGCACTCGGCTGCAGTCGCAGAGCAATGCTCTTCTCCGCTCTTTTTAAGCTCATCGTGATAGCTGTTTATCTTGTCGCTGCGTTCTTCTTCGCAGACGATACGTTCTTTTTCACGGAGAGCCGCCGCATCGGAAAGAATGGCTTCGGCTTTTTTGTTTGCCTGAGCAACTATTTCTTCGGCGTGCTTCTCATAAGCGATAATCTCGCTGATTACATCCATCGGAACACCACCTTTCAGTAGGCATAAATCTAAAATCATAATTAAGTTTACTACAATTATTCACAAAAAACAAGCCGAATTATTACCAAAAAGACTTTGAAAAATTTGTATGATAATATCCTTGACAAGACTTTTTTCTGTCGAATGCAAATATCGACATATTGAAAAACCGCAGGATGTCCTGCGGTTCAATGTTAGTTTTTAAGGCTCTGTAAGGGTGCGGGAATACGTCCGCCTCTTGAAATGAATTTTGACGAGGAGAACTTGCTGAGCTTCATTACCGGACCGCTTCCGAACAGACCGCCGAACTCAAGCGTGTCGCCTTCCTTCATTCCTATTGCGGGAATTACACGGACTGCGGTTGTCTTTGAGTTTACCATACCTATAGCGGCTTCGTCTGCGATGATTGCCGAGATCGTATCGGCGGATGTATCGCCGGGAACGGCTATCATATCAAGACCGACAGAGCAAACGGCTGTCATGGCTTCGAGTTTTTCTATTGATAATGCGCCACGGTTTACAGCGTCTATCATACCTGCGTCCTCTGATACTGGGATAAATGCGCCTGAAAGACCGCCTACGCTTGAGGACGCCATTACGCCGCCCTTCTTTACCGCATCGTTCAGCATTGCAAGTGCGGCTGTTGTACCGTGTGCGCCGCAGCTCTCAAGACCGATTTCCTCAAGGATATGCGCAACACTGTCGCCTACTGCGGGGGTAGGAGCAAGTGAAAGGTCAACGATACCGAAGGGTACACCGAGCATCTTGCTTGCCTCAGCGCCTACAAGCTGACCCATACGGGTAATCTTGAATGCGGTTTTCTTTATCTGCTCTGCGACTTCGCTTATGCTTGCGTCAGGCATCTTGGAAAGTGCCGAACGAACAACACCGGGTCCGCTTACGCCGACATTAAGAACGCAATCCGCCTCGCCGACACCGTGGAACGCACCTGCCATAAAAGGATTATCCTCAACGGCATTACAGAAAACCACTATCTTTGCGGCACCGAAACAATGGTTATCCTTAGTTGCTTCAGATGCCTGCTTGATGATCTTACCCATAAGAGCAACGGCATCCATATTGATACCCGCTCTTGTAGAGCCGACATTGACCGAAGAGCATACGTTTGATGTTTCTGCAAGCGCTTCGGGTATAGAGTTTATAAGCTCAAGGTCGCCTGCCGCAAAGCCCTTCTGAACAAGTGCGGAATAACCGCCGATGTAGTTTACACCCGTACCCTCTGCTACTCTCTGAAGAGTTTTTGCAAACTTTACGGGGCTTCCCTTTGCGGCTGCCGCAAGCATCGAGATGGGTGTTACCGAAAGACGCTTGTTGATTATCGGAATACCATAGCGCTTTTCTATTATCTCACCTGTTTCAACGTGATGCTCAGCAACACGCATCATCTTCTCGTATACCTTTTCGCAGGATTTGTCTATATCGCTGTCGATACAGTCAAGAAGCGAGATACCCATTGTGATAGTACGGATGTCAAGATTTTCTTCCTGTATCATCTTGATGGTTTCAAGAATATCTTTTGAATTGAACATTTAGTTTCTCCCATATGTAATTATATATTGTGCATCGAATTGAAAATATCTTCATGCATAACGTGTATCTGAAGACCCATATCGTTTCCGGCTTCTTTCAGCTTGTCTGCAAGTACGTTGTAATCAACGGAACACTTTGTTATGTCAATAAGCATTGTCATAGCAAAAAGATCCTGCATTATCGTCTGTGTAACGTCCATAACGTTTGCATTGCACTCCGCACAGATATTACTTACCTTAGCGAGAATACCTACTGTATCTTTACCAATAACCGCAACTACTGCTCTCATAAAATAAACCTCTCTTTTCAGGACAAAAAATATATCTCTTGCTATTATACACCACTCGGCTCTAAAAGTCAAAGCATTTTTTAAAAAGGCGGAAAAACACATTGCGCCGTTATTCGTCAATATTTTCAAAAACTACTTGTAATCGGACATAAAAAATGATACAATATAAATATCTATATGGATAATTTATCTGATTTTCCGGAGTGTGTGACCATTGAACGATAGACTTGGCTTTTTAAGAGATAAATCGAATAAGCTGTCGCTGTCCCCCGGTGTCTATCTGATGAAAGACAAGACGGGCAGGATAATCTACGTCGGTAAGGCAAAAGCCCTGAAGAACCGTGTAACAACGTATTTTCATGCGCTTGAGAGCCATAACGCAAAGACAAGGAAGCTGGTCGAAAATATCTATGATTTCGACTTTATCGTCACACCGAGCGAGCTCGACGCACTTGTTCTTGAATGCAGTCTGATAAAGCAGTACAATCCCAAATATAATATACTGCTAAAGGACGATAAGGGCTATAATTATATAAAAATCACAAAAGAGCCATATCCGAGAATTTCTTATGCGCTTAACTGCAACGATAAGAATGCGGAGTATCTCGGCCCGTTCACGAGCGGATTTACCGCAAAGCAGGCGGTCGATGAGGTCAACAGGATCTTTATGTTCCCGTCCTGTCACAAGGTCTTTCCGAGAGATTTCAGGAAAGAGCGTCCGTGCCTTAATTATCATATAAAAAGATGTATGGGCGTTTGTACCGGCAAGATAAAGCAGGACGAATACAACAGCCTTATACACTCTGCAATAGAGTATATGCAAAACGGCAGTAAGGCGAGCGTAGAACGTCTTACCGAGCAGATGTACGAAGCATCGGAGAATCTCGAGTTTGAGAAAGCCGCAAAACTCCGTGACCGTATAAACGCAATTGAGAAAATGAAGGACGGTCAGGATATATTCTCCGACAAGACATACGATTTTGACGTTGTAGCACTGGCTCAGAACGTTGAACTTGCGAGTATTGCTGTTATGTGCTACCGTGGCGGAAGAATAACCGACAAGATGAATTTCTTCATCGGTGACGAATACGACCCCGGTCAGATGCGTTCGGATTTTCTGGTCGAATACTACAGTGCAAGGACAGATGCGATTCCGAAACAAATCTATATAGACAAGGAAATGGAGGACAGTGCGATCCTCGAAGAATACTTCTCCGCTCTTTGCGGACATAAGGTTACTGTCACGGTGGCTCAGCGAGGCGAAGGATTGTCAAGGGTGCTTTTAGCTAAGCAGAACGCCTCTGAATATCTTTCGATGAAGGTCGGCAGGACGGTAAAGGAAATAAACGCACTGGAGGATCTTGCAAAGCTGCTGGGTCTTCCTAAGATACCGACAGTTATCGAAAGCTACGATATATCAAATCTCGGAGAGGACAGCAGGGTCGGCGGTATGATAGTGTACCGCAACGGCAGACCGTATAAGGCAGGCTACAGGAAATTTACAATAAAGAATGTTATAGGTCAGAACGACTATGCGTGTATGCAGGAGGTATTGCAAAGACGCATACAGCGTTATCTTGACGGTGACGAGAGTTTTGCGCCGCTGCCCGACCTTATTCTTCTCGACGGTGGAAAAGGTCATGTACACGCTGTACAGCAGGTGCTTGACAGTATGAATGTTTCGATACCGCTATACGGACTTGTAAAGGACGATAAGCACCGCACAAGAGCGATTGCGGCGCAGGGCGAAGAAATACAGATAAACGCCAACAAAAAGCTGTTTTCGCTGATGACAAACATTCAGGACGAGGTTCACCGCTTCTCACTTTCATTCCAGCAGCAGACGCATAAGAAAAAGACTTATGAACTGGAACTGACAAAAATCAAAGGCATAGGAGAGGCAAAGGCACTCGCTCTGATAAAGCATTTCAAGACAAAGCAGGCACTCAAGGACGCTTCTCCCGATGAGATTGCATCCGTAGCTAAAGTTAAAGAAGAAAAAGCAATAGAAATATACGATTTTATTAAAGAGAATTTTTGATTCCAAAGGAAAGGAAATAAGATGAGAGTAATCACAGGAACGGCAAGAGGCAGAAAGCTGATTGCACCCGAAGGACTTGATGTGCGTCCCACAAAGGACAGTGTAAAAGAGGCGATATTCAGCGCTATACAGTTTGAAACAGAAGGAAGCGTTGTGCTTGATTTATTTTCAGGCTCCGGTCAGCTTGGAATAGAGGCTGTAAGCAGAGGCGCCAAAAAAGCGTATCTTGTGGACAGCAGTCAGAATTCGATAAAATTCATAAAGCAGAATGTAGCCCACGTCGGCTTTGAAAGTCAGTGCGAGATTGTCAATATGCCGAACTCCGCATTCTTAAGAACCACAGGAGAGAAATTCGACATTGCCCTGCTCGACCCGCCGTATGAGAAAAGCCTTATACAGCGTTCTCTGCCGGCTCTTACCGAAAAAATGAAGGATACGGGCGTAATAATATGCGAGCATGAACCGGGCTGCAGATTACCCGAAGAAATAAACGGATTTGTCATTACAAAATCAAAAAAATACGGCAAAACCGCACTTACATTCTACAGAAAACAACAGACGGAAGACGAGGAATAAAATATGAAAACAGCTATATATCCCGGTAGCTTTGACCCCGTAACGTATGGTCATCTTGAGATTATTTCAAGAGCGTCAAAGCTGTTTGATAAAGTAATCGTGCTTGTTTCGGTGAATCCGCTCAAGCCGTGCAGTTTTACAATAGATGAAAGAAAACAGTTCCTGCGTGAAAGCGTTGTAGCGGAAGGCATAGGAAATGTTGAAGTCGACAGCAACGAAGGACTTCTCATCGACTATTTCAACGAGCATAACGCAGACGTTATCGTAAAGGGGCTTCGTGCTATTTCTGACTTTGAATATGAATTCCAGATGGCACAGGCCAACAGAAAGCTGTGCTACAAAGCCGAAACGATATTCCTGACTTCAAAAAGCGAATATACCTATCTGTCATCCAGTATGGTAAAGCAGATAGCGATGTTCGGCGGAGACATAAGCGATTTCGTTCCGGAGTGCATACTTGACAGAATAAACGAAAGGCTGAAAAGATACTGACGAATTATATTTCGTAAAAATAAATCAGATGTTTGAAAGGACGGTATTAAAATGAGCATTGAAGAAATTCTTGAGGCAATGGACATTGAGCTTGACAAATCAAAGAACATTCCTCTGACAAGAGGCAAATCCCTTATTGATGTTGAGCAGTTCAGAGATCTTATCGGACAGGTAAGGCTGAACCTCCCCGGCGAAATAAAACAGGCGCAGGCACTTGTAAACGACCGAAGAGTAATTATTAACGATGCTAAGGCAGAAGCCGAAAGCATAATCAGAAAAGCCGAAGAAAAAGCGAAAGCTATGGTATCCGAGGAAGTTATCACAAAGCAGGCGCAGAACAGGGCTCACGAGATACTCACCTCGGCGCAGACAAAGTCCAAAGAGATTAAAAGTGCGACCAACAAATATGTTGAAAGTATGCTCAGCAGGGTTGACGAGCTTCTCACCTCGAACCTTACCGATGTAAGAAAGACAAGAGCGTCGCTTAAAGACAGCAAAAACTGACAGAGGCGTATATTGAGCTACAAAACGATAAGAAACCGCACTGAAGCGTCTTTTACCGAGAAAAAATCAGAATTTATCGGATACATTTCACCTGTCGGAACCGAGGAAGAAGCGATAGGCTTCATAAACGAAATAAGAGCGATGCACAGAAAAGCCACCCACAACTGCTATGCCTATATTCTTCGCAACAACAATACAGGCAGACACAGCGATGACGGCGAACCGGGCGGTACTGCGGGTATGCCCATTTATGACGTTCTTTCCAAAAACGGCATAACAGATGTCGTATGCGTTGTGACACGTTATTTCGGAGGGATTCTGCTCGGTACGGGAGGGCTGGTCCACGCTTACTCAAAAGGTGCGTCAATGGCCCTTGCAAATGCCGAAATTGTAAATATGGAGGTAGCGGACAGCCTTAAAATAAGCTGCGACTATACTATGTACGGTATAGTCAATTCTGTGTTGCCTGAATTTGAGTCGATTATCCGTGACACAGAATTCACAGACAGCGTATGCATCTATACCGACGTAAAATCCGAGTTTACAGAAAGTCTTACGGCAAAGCTTATCGACAGATGCAACGGCAAGGTCAAAATCGAGAAGCTGAAAAGCGGATATGTCGAATTTTAAACAAAAATAAAAAAATAAAGGACTTTTTTCATATTTTAAAGTATATTACTTCGGAAGATGAACAGCCGGAAGGTTGCTCATCTTCGATTTGTCGTTGACGGAAAGGTCGTGTGATATTTGGACTCAAATAATGGTAAATTACCACGCACGGTTACCGAAGAAATTGAAGATCTGACGCTTTCGCCCTATGCCTGCAAAAGCACAGCTACGAAGGGCAGAAAGGTATATGAGTCTCCGTGTGATATACGCACGGAATTTCAAAGGGATCGTGACAGAATAATCCACTGCAATTCTTTCAGACGGCTCAAGCACAAGACGCAGGTTTTTCTGATACCGAAATCAGACCACTACCGAACACGTCTTACGCATACCCTTGAGGTATCGCAGATTGCCAGAACGATAGCAAGAGCGTTAAGGCTCAACGAAGATCTTACGGAAGCTATAGCGCTCGGTCACGATCTTGGGCATACTCCCTTCGGACATGACGGCGAGAGAACGCTGGATCAGCTTGTTCCCGACCATTTCAGGCATTACGAGCAGAGCAAGAGAGTGGTCGAGGTGATTGAAAAGAACGGTCAGGGGCTTAATCTTACAAGCGAAGTGATTGACGGCATCCTGTGCCACACCAACGCTACCGCTAAAACGCTTGAAGGTCAGGTCGTAAAATTCAGCGACAAGATAGCGTACATAAATCACGACATTGAGGATGCGATAAGAGGCGGTGTTCTAAGACAGGAGGATTTGCCGAAAGGACCTATAGAGGTGCTTGGCAAAAGCAAAAGTGAGAGAATAACCACTCTGATTAAATCAATAATCGCAAACAGCACAAATCTTATACAATACGATGAAGTTACAAGACAGGCGCATGACGAGTTGCGGAAATTCATGTTCGACAAGGTTTATTTCGCACCGAGTACGAATGCCGAAAAAGGCAAGGCCTGCCACATAGTTGAATATCTGTATAAGTATTTCATCGGTTCTCCCGAGAAAATGCCCGAGCTTTATGTCGGCTTTGCAAAAGAATACGGGCTTGAACGTGCGGTATGCGACTTCATAAGCGGAATGACGGACGACTTTGCGGTTGACTACTTCAAGGAGCTTTGCATTCCGAAAAGCTGGTCTTATTAACAGTTTTCAAAGAAAGGAAGAACGATGCGTTTATCGGAAGACTTTCTTTTAAATATCAAAGAAAGCAATGATATATATGATGTAATTTCATCGTATGTACCACTGAAAAAGTCAGGTACGGATTATGTCTGCAACTGCCCTTTCCACTCGGAAAAAACACCGTCCTGTCATATATACATGGCCACGCAGAGCTTTTACTGCTTCGGCTGCGGAGCGGCAGGCGATGTTATAAATTTCATACGGCTCTATGAGCATCTCGACTATATGGAGAGTGTGAAATTTTTAGCTCAGCGTGCAGGTATAGCTATGCCTGATGAGGAAGGCGACAACGGCATAAAAAGGCGTACAAGGGTTTACGAAATGAACCGTGAGGCAGGTAGGTTCTTCCATAAATATCTGTACTCCCCTGCCGGCAAGGAAGGCCTTGATTACTTATACGGCAGAGGTCTAACAGACCACACGATAAGAACATACGGTCTTGGCTATGCTCCCGATACATGGGATTCGCTGAAAAAACATATGAATTCGCTTGGATACAGCGATTCCGAGATGGAAGAAGCGTCACTGCTTTCAAAATCATCAAAAAGCGGTAATTACTTTGACTTTTTCAAGTACAGGGTAATGTTTCCCTTTATTGATGTCAGAGGCAATATAGTCGGTTTTTCCGGCCGTGTCATCGGTGGCGACGATAACAGAAAGTACCTTAATACAAAGGCGACTGCGGTATATAATAAAAGTACATTCCTGTACAGCCTTAACCACGCAAAAAATTCGGGCGAGAGCGTTCTGATAATGTGCGAGGGAAACCTTGACGTCATTTCAATGTATCAGGCGGGCTTTAAAAACGCCGTAGCGACCTGTGGTACGGCCATAACGGATTCTCACGCAAGAAACATTGCAAATCTCGGCTTCAAAAAGGTCATTCTTGCGTATGACAGCGATGCCGCAGGACAGAAAGCCACCGCAAGAGCGATGAATATTCTTGACAAGGTAGGAATTTCCGCAAATGTGCTGACAATGCAGGGTGCAAAAGACCCCGACGAATATATCAAAAAGTTCGGCAAAGAGGCGTTTCAGCTTCTGATTGACGGCAGTCAGTCGGGAATGGATTACGAACTTAAAAAAATACGCTCAGAGATTGACCTTTCCGCACCCGGCGGAAAATCGGAATATCTTAAAAAAGCAGTCGGCTTTATAGCAAATATAAACAGCTCCATCGACCGTGCCGTGTACATTTCGACTATAGCACAGGAATGCGATGTCAACCGTGCAAATGTAGACATAGCCGTAAATCAGATTATCTCAAAGAGAAACAAAACACGGGAAAAGGATAATCGCCGTGCGATACTTAACGGCTCGGTAAACAGAGATAAGATCAATCCGGAAGCGTCACGCTATCCTGCCGAAACACAGGCGGAACGGGGTATCATAGCATATCTGTTCCACTCGCCCGACGCTCTAAAAAAAATAACCGATAAAATAAACTCCGATGATTTTGTTACGGAGTTCAACAAACGGCTGTTTATCGATCTCACGGCAATGATTTCCTGCGGACTTTCAAATGACGTTTCAATGCTTGCCGATAGATATTCTGCGGAGGAAGTTGCGTCAATATACAAGCTGATACACGAAAACAATAATTTGCCATTCAGCGTTGAACGGCTGAACGATTATCTGAATGTGCTGATAAAATACAGAGATAAGAAGCAATCAAAAAGTGTTGCGGATATGTCGGAGGACGAACTCAGGCAATTCGCTGACAAAATAAAAAACAATAAATCATGACCGGAAGGTTTTGAAAGGAACGATAAATATGGCAGACAGCAAAATAAACGAACTCATTAATCACGGTAAGCAGAACGGTAAGCTCACAACGAAGGAGATAACCGATGTGCTTGAGGAGCTTGACTTTGATGCCGATGAAATCAACAAGCTCTATGACGATTTTGAAAGCAGCAATATCGAAATCGTTGATGACTTCTCTGCGGATGAAGACCTTGACAGTGCGCTTGACTTTACCGACAGCGACGATTTCGAGTCTTCTCTCTCATCTGAAGGCATTGCTATAGACGACCCTGTTAAAATCTATCTCAAGGAGATAGGCAGAGTGCCTCTGCTGACAGCGGAAGAAGAAATTGAGCTTGCTACCCGTATGGCGCAGGGCGACAAGTATGCAAGAAAGCGTCTGAGCGAAGCAAACCTGCGACTTGTTGTAAGCATCGCAAAGAGATATGTCGGCAGAGGTATGCAGTTCCTCGATCTTATCCAGGAGGGTAATCTCGGACTTATCAAGGCAGTTGAAAAGTTTGATTATACAAAGGGATACAAGTTCTCGACCTACGCTACATGGTGGATAAGACAGGCAATCACACGTTCTATTGCAGACCAGGCAAGAACTATCAGAATCCCCGTTCATATGGTTGAAACCATAACAAAGGTAAAGAAAGTTTCCAGTCAGCTCCTGCACGAAAACGGTCACGAGCCTACACCTCAGGAAATTGCGGACAGACTCGGAATCACGGTTGACAGAGTAAGAGAAATACTCAGAATATCTCAGGACCCCGTTTCGCTTGAAACCCCTATCGGTGAAGAAGAAGACAGCCACTTAGGCGACTTCATTCCCGATGAGGATGCACCCGCACCCGCAGAAGCGGCATCAAGAACGCTTCTCAAGGAACAGCTTAGCGAAATTCTCGGTACGCTTACTCCCCGTGAAGAAAAGGTTCTTCGCCTGAGATTCGGTCTTGAAGACGGCAGACCGAGAACTCTTGAAGAAGTAGGCAAAGAATTTGACGTTACAAGAGAGCGTATCAGACAGATAGAAGCAAAGGCTTTAAGAAAGCTGAGACACCCTTCAAGAAGCAAGAAGCTGAAGGATTTTCTGGACTGATAAGGAGTAAGAAATGCACATTACTCTGGAAACCGACTATGCTATCAGGATAGTTGATTTTATGGTAAAGAATGACGGCAGATTCGATGCAAAAGCGATTTCCGAAAAGACCTATGTGCCGCAGACATTTGCTATGAAGATTCTTCGAAAGCTGGGAAATGCCGGTATAGTAAACTCGTACAAAGGCACTAAGGGCGGATATGAGCTTGGCAGGTCGCCGTCTGAATTATCGCTGTATGACGTGGTCGAGTCGGTAGAGGGTACATATATGTTCAGCCGTTGCCTTGACGGGCATTATAACTGCAATCGTGCCGAAAACGGTCTTCCCTGCAATTATCGCATAGCGTTTGCCAGAATTTCCGATATAGTATGTGACGAACTTAAAAAACTCACTTTTGATGATTTTACCGGAAAGGCTTGACAAGGCAAAATTGATATGCTATAATATATAGCGTTAAGTTTTGGAGTAACTGCCGAGAAGGAGAACAGTATGACGTATAAAGAGAGTTTTATTAAATTCATGGTTGACAGCGGAGTTCTTACATTCGGCGAGTTCACACTCAAGAGTGGCAGAAAAGCTCCTTACTTCATAAACACAGGCAACTACAAGACCGGCGCACAGCTTGCGAAGCTCGGTGAGTTCTATGCAGAGTGCATCCACGACAACGGCATTGAAGCCGATGTACTGTTCGGACCTGCCTACAAGGGCATTCCCCTTTCGGTAAGTGCTTGTGTGGCACTTTTCAACAAGTTCGGCGTTGATGCAAGCTACTGCTTTGACAGAAAAGAGGTCAAGGATCACGGCGAAGGCGGTATGTTTGTAGGAAAACAGCTTGCCGACGGTGATAAGGTAGTTATCATAGAAGATGTAATGACATCGGGCAAGGCTCTAAGAGAAGTTCTTCCCAAGCTCAAGGGTGCAGCTGATGTAAATATAACGGCGATGGTAATAACAGTTGACCGTATGGAAAAAGCACTTGACAGTGATTTAAGCGCAGTGCAGTCTGCAGACAAGGATTTCGGCGTAAAGGTTTACTCGATCGTTAATATCAATGACATAATCAGCGCCATTGAAAACGGCGTTATCGAGGGCAAGCAGTACCTTGACGCTATGAAGCAGTACCGCAGCACTTACGGCGTAGAATATTAATTGAATACTCTTCCCTCTTGAAAAAGAGGGATAATATCGAGGTGTGGCTCAGTTTGGTAGAGCGCTGCGTTCGGGACGCAGAGGTCGCAAGTTCAAATCTTGTCACCTCGACCATATTTCTTTCAAACCGCATTTTTATGCGGTTTGTTTTTTACTCTACACGATTTTTACACGTTTTATAACAAAAAAATCCCCCGACAGAGCCTTTTTGCTCCGCCGGGGGATAACTGTTTATTCAGCCTTTAAATCCTTAACGTACATCCATCCGGTAACATCAGTACCGATACCTATCAGCGCTTCCTTGCCGTCCTTTGACATCGTGATAACGTCAAAAATCGTCGTATAAACAAACGGATACGGTTCCGTGCCGTCAGAAAAAGTAGCACTGGCATTGACCTTAACTTTACCACCAACCTTTACTGCCTTAGCAGCATCTGCTGACGGTGCCGGCTGATTAGCAAGATAAAGATCTGATATGTATATCCAGCCTGTCCACTGATCACCAATACCGATACGGGCTTCCTTTCCGTTGCGTGACAGCAGCTGTACATCATAGACAGTGTTGTAGACTTCCGCAAAAGGCTTTGCACCGTCCGAAAATGTTGCTCCTGCCTTTACCCTGACCTTGCTTCCTACTGTAACAGTTGTGCTTGTGGGCTTCTTTGCCTTATAAAAAGACTTTTCGCCCATCAAGTACGGCAGAGAATCTACATACTGCGTACCGTCAAACACATCAAAGTGCAGGTGCGTTCCGTAAGAGTAACCTGTATTGCCTTCCGTGCCTAACACCGTGCCGGCTTTAACCTTCTGACCGACTTTAACCTTTACACTGCCCTTGACCAGATGCAGATAACGACTGTATACTCCGCTCTCGTGCTTGATGCGGACGTAGTTGCCTGCTGTATATGTATCACTAAAGCCGTCAACAAAATCCTGCATAGCGACAACCTCGCCGTCTGCTACGGCAATGGCATTGCAGGCATGACCTGCGTCATTGATAAAGTCCATACCGTGATGTGTGCTGTAAGATGGCTCTCTTGTGCCGTAATCGGCTGTGCAATACTCTGACTTGCTTTCCAGCACATGATACTTTAAATTGTACTTTCCACTCATATTATTCTTCCTCGCTTTCCTTCTTCAGCTGAACCATTATATCTTTCAGCTTCTTCGGCACGGGCAGTCCGAGATTGCCCGCATTTTCGATAATCGACAGTCCTTCATTCGCTATGTAAAAAAGCATAACCGCTGACATAGCCACAGGCGTACCGCCTAAAACATACATATCCGCTATGTGTCCGAGCGACACAAACACAAGGATCATCAGCTTTTTAGCAAGTCCTCTGAAGCCTACCTCACTGGATAACTGCTTGTTGATAGCCGCTACGACAACGCCGGTGATGTAATCGGTCGCCATAAACGCAATCAGTGCCCAAAACAGCCCCGTAACCTCGCCGTACATAAAACCTAAAACCGCTCCGACAGCACCTGCTATGCTGTCAATAATTATCTGTATCTTGCTCATTTTTTCGTCCTTTCTGCCTATTCGGCTAAAAAATCTTCTATTGCTATCATCTCGGCGGGTGTCAGAACGACATTCGTCGAGAGAATATCAATCTTTTCGGGTATATCAACATCAATGTTGAGCAGCTCCTCAAGCTCTGCATTGCAGACATCTACGTTTTCAGGGCGAATAACGTATTTATCACCGTCCTGTTCGCCGTATTTCTGCAAGAGCTTCTGCCTCTGCTCATTGTACAGCTTCGTTTCCTCATCTATTCTCCGTGCCAGCTTTGCCACAGCATACGACTGTATGACGGGCAGTTCCTTGCTCATCAGCTTGCTTATGACGGGGATTGCATTTACTACAGTTGATAACTTCATAGCTTCTCCTTACTCTGCGTCCTGTGCGGTATATACGGCAGTCTGAAACTCCGTATAATCCGCTCTGACTGTGGTTTTGTTTTCTTCATACAACTCAGCGTTCGATACTGTCATGCTCATCGTTACGGTCTTGTCCGTCCTTATGGTAGCACTGAAATACGCTACGGTCTGTTCGTTGCCCTCTCCGTCAGTGATATAGCTTGTACCGTCAAACTGTGTTGTTTTGTTACTTCTAAGCATAATTAACTCCTTTCGCTTAGTGCTTTTCTTAATCTTTTTATCTCATTCCACATCAGCGGAATAAACTGCTCATACGCAAGTGCGTATTGACTGCCATCGCCGTTTATATCGCAGAATCCTGCAAAATCGTCTGTCGAAAGCCCGCATTTTTGTAAAGCGGATAAAACATCTTGTGCGATAAAGCCGTAGTTTTTAGCGGTTGAATTGTCACCGTTATAGAAAAATGACTTTCCGTCAAGATAGTCGAATAAATTTTCAGATCCGCTCGGCAAGTCGGCTATATGATTTTTCATACGGGCATCAGACACGACCGTTATGCTTCTTGATGCATTAATAGGAGTGCCACTTAGGTAAAGTGTTTTTCCCGAATTTCCTATATAGAACACTCCATCCGAAGATACCGAGACGTATGGAGTTCTTCCATTGTTACCGGAATCCGATGCTGTTTGGAAGTATATGCTGTTACCTTTAACAGATTCGCTATCTGGGTACATAAAAGTAATACCATACGGGTCAATTTTTACCGCTTGATTTATCAGCACTCCGTTTGCGGAATCTATAAACATTCCTCCGATATTTCGATGAATAGCTCCGCAGTGAATACTTCCCGTTGCGGAATATACATTTGGCGACGATGCATTCTTACAGGTCATTGAAAATACCCCGGAATTAATAGTTATATTCTGAGAATAGCTACCATCGGTCAACGAACTTGTCAGACCTTTTCCCGACCCGTTAATTGTGATACTGTCACACTTTGCACTGCCATCTGGAAGCAACTGAAACGGATAACTCCATGACGTATCGGAAGCCTTCGCCTTTTTTCCAACATAAAGCCACGGGATGCCTGAAACATTTATCGGTCTTATAGTTACTGCCATAAGGTTATCGGAAGATGTTGAAGCGATGCCATCTTCTATGTTCCAGCCACCTATCGTTCCACCCGTAGCTGTAATAGTGCCGGTGCTGCTTACTTTGAAGTATTTGCTGTCCCACTCGCCCGTTGCCAGCGTCAGCTTCATACCAGTGCCTTTTGCAACATCATAGTTGCCGCTTTTGATAACTCCGCCCACAATCACATCACCTTTGATTTTGGTCTCCGCAATAATCTCCAAGGCCTTGCTTGTCAGCTCCATACTGCTTTCCGATGTTCCCGATTTTACAATCCACGATATTTTGTCGGCTTTCTGCTCTACGGCGGAAACCTTCTGCGTTACGCTGTCGTTTGTCGCATATGTGCTTTCAACAGTTGCCTTAAAGCCGTTTACCGTTTGCTCAAGACTTGACTGCTTGCTTGATAACGATGTTATTTCGGCTGTGGTATCCTCAGGAGCAGGTGACCAGTCCGTAGCCTTAGTGCCTTTTTCGAGCTTGATATTGCAAGCCTCAATCATGCCGTTTTTATCAAGCGCAAGTGCCACGCATTCGAGTTTTGCTATGTCGCTGTCATTTATCGTCCACGTCTTCTCGTAATATATCCACTTATCCTTTTCTGTCTGACTGCTCACCGTCAGCGACAGGGCATACAGCTTTTTATCATCTGCCGAGCGAAATCTTGCCATTACATACCCGCTTGCGTCAAGCTCGACATCGCTTCTGACCTTTATCCACGCCGACAGAGTGTAACTTGCGCCAACCTCGAAATCTGTCAGAAAGTGCCTCTTGTTCGTGCCAAAATATCGTGCATTGCCGGAATAGTCGGTTCTGGATATTGCAAGGCTATTTCCTGATATTCCGCCATCAACCGTTATTATAGTGTTACCGCTCCAGCCGTTTTTGATGTTCCCCGTGCTGTCATACAGCAGATTTCTTCCACCTATCTGTATACTGTCAACCGCCGACTTCGTGGCATACGTTTCTGAAACCATTGTCCGAAAGCCCGACAGGTCGCTTTCAAGAGCTGAAGTGCGGGTGCCGATACTGCCTATGCTTGCAGTCAGCTCCGTGAATTTTGCATTTATCGTCTGAGATGTTCCGTCTATGACGACCTTACTTGTATTAAGATAGGTGCTGTTGTCGGCATTGATACCGTCAATAACGCTCGAAATATCCAGCTTACTGCCGCTGATATGTGCATCATCAGCTACCATATCATTTTTGATAATGCCGCTCTTTATGCCGTCTTCGTGAAGTCCGTCATAAGAAGTAAACATTATCTTTCCGTTTGCATCGGTAACGTAAATGCCATAGTCGGATTTACCGTCCTCGCCTATCTGGACACGGACGGTATTATTTACGTCCTTGATCTGTATTGTGTTTCCGACTATCTGCAATTTTCCGCTGCTTGATTTTATCGTAAAATCATCGGTTTCGATGGTCTTTGACCGGAAGTTTGCGGCTGTAAGGTCCTTTATCAGCGCAGTCGCTATTTCCGCATTTTCGGCAGTCAGCTTTATAGATGTCAGTTCACCCGTTCCGGCTTTGCCCGACAGCAGAACATCTATGTTTGCAACATCGGATTTCAGCGCTTTAAGCGTTGCCGTATCGGCTACAAGCGTATCTATATCCGCTTTCTTTGCATACAGCTGTTCAACATCTGCTTTCTTAGCCGTCAGATTGTCAATCGTGGCTATTTGTGCGGAAAGCTCAGTAATATCAGCCTTTGTGGCATAGACGTTTTCGAGATTTGCAATCTGTGCATTAAGCTCTGCAATATCCGCTTTTTCGAGTAATGCTTGTTTTGCACTAATTATATCTGCGGTTATTCGTTCCGCCTGCTTCTGTGCAGGCGACTTATAGCTTTCGCCGCTGTCCGCAGATTGTTCTGTGGCGGGCGCTTCTATTGTCATAGACAGGCCGCCGTTATACGTCACAGAAATATTTGCTGCAGGAATTTTCACAGTTTCTCCGCCGTAGGTTATGCTCACCATATCCCACGCATCTATCAGCATATTGCCAAGCCTTAACGGAATTTCACCCGTGCGGTATTTAAATCCGTTTAATGACTTCTGCACCGTGTTCAGCTGATTTTGAGTCATAAACAAGCAATCGTATGTTATCGCAGTGCCTGTGCCGGCTGTAAAATCTCCGCACACCACACGTCCGACTGTAATATCGTCGGTAGCAACTGTGGGTGTATCATAGCAAAAATCGGACAATCGCACCGCCGTAGTATCAAACCACTTGAACGCTATCTTGCCGGTACGGTCACAAACGGTAAATTTGCCGTACAGCCCTGCGATATATCCGATTATTTCACGGCAGGTATAGCCCTCCGGCTTGTCCTTTATTGTTACCGCCGTAAGCCCCGAAGTATTAAAGGCAACGCCGCACTTTGTGGCAATCTCCGACAGCATTTTCAGCGTTGTAGACGGATATGCAAGGCTTGAGAAATAGCCTTTTTCCGTCTTCGCCATGTTATCCTCAAGCGTTACCGACAACCGTTCTCCGCTCTTCTCAATCTTTTTTATTGTGAACACTCCCTGCGGGGCGTATTCTCCGTTCACACCAAAATACAACGTGCAAGTGCTTCCCTTTCTGACCGACGCAGGAAGTGCCGACAGCTCGACTTTTGCGTTTGCTATGACAGTTCCGCCCGGCACTATGCTCTCACTGCACGATCCGCCCGAATAGCTTACGCTGAACAGATCGTTCACCGTTACATTATTACCGAAATCCAGCTTGCAGCAGTAGACAGGCTCAGCACCATTAATGGCTGACAGAAAATCATCCGAAACATTTGTATACAAGCTATCACCTACCTTTCTATCAGATTTATTGACACGCTCTTGTAATAATAGCCGCTTCCTGCGTACAGCTTCCCTGTGGCGGTGAGATCTGTACTGTATGCGGTTATCTCCTTATATTCGCCGTCATAGTCGAATTTTACGGCAAAATAATCGGGTTTGTTCTCAAACAGATTACGCAGGCTCTTCACCTGCGCTTCTGTGAGAAAAGACCATTTAAGCTCTATCTTGTATTTCCAGCAAAGTATGCTTCCGACGGTTGTTCCTGCGGCATTTCTGCCGGTGTTTGGTTCCCACGTCTTGCATCGTGTGGCATTATAGCCGTCAATATCGGGCGGCGGGAGCAGAACACCCTTAACCCATATCAGATTTTTAGCCAAGCGCATTTACCCCCGTTCTGTATGTATTCTCCTTGTTCAGCTGTACTATCAGTCTGTAAAGCGTTTTACCGTCAACCTCACCCTTAGCAATAATGTTAAGACCTTTCAGAAACTCCAGTATCTCACGAAGCAGAAGTACGACTTCCGTCATATCTCCGCCTTCGCCGATGATGTCCTTGAGCTTTGACAGAGGCGCAATTACCTCCGGGTCTGTTCCTGCATTACGGTTATCACCGACCATTGCAAGCGTAGGCGCATACGCAAGACCGCCCTTTGCGAGTTTAGGTATCAGCGGAGGATTTTCAGGCATTGAGAAATGCCAGTCCTGACCGAACAAATCGCCTATTGCACCTGCCACACCGCCGATAGCGTCAACTATACCCTTAACTGCGTTGTAAATGCCTGTCCAGAGCATATTAATACCGTCGATTATCAGATTGATAACTCCTTTGATCACGCCCCAGATTGTGTTCCAGATACCGCTGAAAAAGTTGCATATTCCCTGCCAAGCCTTATTCCAGTCGCCTGAAAATACACCTGTTATAAAGTCTATCAGTCCGCCGAAGGTCTTAATAATACCGCCGATTATATCGCCGATAGCGGTAAATACAGTGTCAAAAACGCCTTTGACCGCCGCCAGTACATTTTTTATCGTGGGCCCCAACGTTTTCACGAACCAATCGACAAACGGCTTTAGAAAATTCCATACTGCTTTTACGCAATCCACGATTTTTGCGACAACGGCAACGACCTTTACATAGACAGGCTTTATTGCTTTGTCCCACAGGGATTTTATAAGGTCACATACCCACTGTATAACGGGCTGTATCCACTCTTTATAGACCGTCAGCACTGTATCACCGACTGAAGTTATAAGCGACTGAATAGCTTCCATCATCGGTTCGCCATACTGCGACCATAGCTTTGCCGAGGTTATCCACAAATCGCTCCATACGCCCTGCAAGGTTGTCAGTATCGGCATAACACCGGTTACAAAAACCTCGTCGAATATTGTCTTGACGGTTTCAAAGAGCGTCGTCATAACCTCTGCGGTCGCCGTCCACTGATCTGTCAGCAACGGTAGCACGGTTGTTATCATTGTGTTCAGCGAAGGGAAAATAACGTTATCCCACAGCTGACCGAACACAAGATTAAACGTATCTCCAAGCCCCGAAGCTATCGTTCCGATTGACTTAAACGCTGTCTGAAGCGCCGGAGTCAGATTATTTGTAAAATAGTTCTTGAACGGCTCGGCAAGAGTTGCCATATCACTCCAGGCCTTGCTCATATTATCCTTGAAGCCCTCTATAACGGGTGCGAATTTTTTGCCTATCTCCGCAAATATCGGAGCAAAATTTGTATCGAAATACTTTTTGACGTTTGCAAACTGCTTTTTCAGCAGAGCAAACCCCTTTTTAATCTGCTCACGAATCTTATTTCCGATACCCTCGGCTGTCTTATCGCCCTCGCTGTCAAGTGCAGAGAGATCAGAGGAGGAACTGTCGCTCTCGTCCTTTGAAGCAACATTCATCTCATCAAAACTTGCAAGGAAATGGCTGTTTTCCTTAGCCTTTTTTCCGACAGCTTCGACCTTTTTTGCCGCTTCAAGCGACTTTTTATACGTTGTGCCGAACAGCCCCGAAATAAAGCTCGCTATAGCTTTTGTTGCTGTGGCAAGTCCGGATGCCAATGTATTAAGCGCCGGCATGATAGCGTTTACTATAGGCGTAAACGCAACCTGAAGATTGCCTTTTATTTGCTTTACACTGTTGCCGAACTCCTCGTTTGCACCGATAGCGTCCGACATTACCGACTTTATGCCACGAAACGCCGCATAAAGCCCTGCCATAAGAAACGTAGATTTAAGTGCGGATTTGACACTTTTACCAAGTCCGCCTATTGTCTTGCCGAATCCACCGGCAGAAGTTTTTGCTTTGCCGAGCGATTTTTCAGCAGAAGCACCTACTTTTTTGACCGACTTTTCAAGGTTATCAACAGGTTTTTCTGCTCTTTTGAAATGGCTTGCAAAAGAGGAAGCCAGTTTTTTCACAGGAGCAATGACCGAGTTATTTACCGCCGTGCCTACCGTTTTCAACGTGTTTTTCACCTTTGAAACAGGCTGTATTATCTTGCTTGCCGCCTTATCGGCCGTTTCCAGCACCTGCTCAATCTTTTTACACCCCGAATCCAGTACGGCGGTAGTTTTTTCTACCGCACTCTGCACTTTTTCGTTTGATGCAGCAGCCTCTGTTACCGCTGTTTTAACCTGCAGCATTTTGTCTATCAGCATCGCTATGACAGGTAACGATTGCAGATTTATATTGTTTGTGCTTTCAGGTATCTTGTTTACCGCTTCGGCAGCCTGCCGTGCGGCTTCAGCCAGCTTTTTGGCTTCTGCATCCGCCTGCATTGCCTTATCTATCTTGGCTTTAGTAGCTTCGGACTGCTGCTGAAGTTTCAGCATACTTGTTTCAACAGCGTTTATTTTTTCTATTATGGCATTGCCCTTTTCGCCTGCCATGTCTTTATCAGACATTGCCGCCATTTCTCTGTTAAGCTGTTTCCACTTCTCCTGTGCAAGCTCTATTTTTTCGTTAGTCAGCTCAAGACTTTTGTTCAGACGGTCGATAGGTTCGGAAGGAATTTCAAAACTGCCGACATCAATTTCGGGGATCTCCTCTTTTTCTTTGGACTTCTTCTTATCGCTTTTCGGCTGATAGTTGTTCACGAAATCCATAGCTTCTTTGCTATAACCGGGTCCGAACTCGTACTTGTTATTTATCGCTTTGCCAAGACTTTCTGCTTCCTTTTCTGCTTCCTTTACAGGCTCGACAAGCGCCTTTTCCAGAGTTTCGGAAGCCTTTTCGGCACTTTCGGATATAGAGCTTTCAAGCGTCTTTCCTACCTCTTCGGCGGGCTTTTCGACCTTCTGCACAGCCTTTTCAACGCTCTGCGTAACGGTCTTTTCTACAGGCTTTACAGCCTTATCGGCGGCTTTTGCCACACTGTCGGTAAGTGCTTTTTCGGCGGTTTCACCGACCTTATCCCACTGCGACTGTATGCTTTTCTGCAAAGCCGAAAGCTGTTTGTCAAGCTCTGCGTCTATTATCAGCGACAGACTGATAGTGCCTACTGACGCACCGTTTCCGTCAGCCATTTACTCACCACCTCCCCCGAATGCCTTTTTTATCATCATTTCAAGAGCCGTTATATCGCTCTGTATTTGTTTTGGAGTTTTCTCCGCAAGCTGTTTCTTCGCTCTGAATGCCGCCCACTCCCGCCGTATGCGGTTTTCATACGGCGAAAAGTGTTTGAGCATCTCCTTGTTATCCTCGCTTCGTATCCGCACTGCCTGACCGAGCGGAGTATCATTCATAATGCCGGATACAAGGCTCAGCCAGTCAGAATAGTGCAAATCGTCCTGCTCGGACGGCAGTATGTGATACTGTTTTGCTATCGACTGCCGTATCAGCTCACGGTCATACTCGATGTCGTACCATACTTCATTACTCGTGAAATCGCTCGGTATCTTCCTGTCCCGTCATGGCAGAAATAACTATCTCAGACAGCTTCTGATACGCCGCCCACGGCATATTCATTTCGCTTATCTCCTTAGCGGCGGCAGGCTCGAACGCCAGCTTGAACATCTCGTCAATCTTTTCAATGTCCTTCTTTTCGCCGTTATTGTAAAGCGCCATTACCTTCTTGACCGTCTTTTCACGATCGTCTACCTTGTAGACCTTTTCACCGATTCTGATTTCGGGAACGCCTACGAGTAACTTTTCATCAAGTGTGTACATCTTAGCCATTGTATTTTTCTCCTTTACTGTGCGTCTGTAAATGTGGGCTTGCCGTCTGACATAATATCAAATGCAAGAGGTGCGACCGCTGTGGAATCGCCCGATTCCCACTCGGTAACGTTTATAACGCACGGTATGGTCAGCGTTGCGCCGCTGGGGAACGTCCACACTACAGTTGTGTGGCTGTCTGCACCTGTTTTAAGTGCAAGTCCTGCAACATAATCGTTGCCTGCGTCACCGATGTTTCTCTTGCCGGATACGCTGACGGTCAGCGCCTTGCCTGTTACAAGTCTTCTTGTCCAGCCTTCCTGATCGAACGGCTTCCATTCTTCAACGTTGCCGTCAATGGAAACCGAAAAGCTCTCCATATCGGCAATAGTTACAAGATTCTCGGCTGTCGCACCTGTTCCGCCTGTCTTGTCAATCTTGAACTGATTTTCATATACGGGATATACTCCTGTTTTGTTTGCCATTGTTAATTACTCCTTTCGTAATAAACCGTCACATCAATAACGTACTCGCAGATACCTCTTTCATCTCTGCCTGCGTTATGCGCCTCACTGCAACTCAAAAAGCCGACCGTGTGCCCCCCGGCAGTATAGCCGTGTACATCGGTCAGCTTATCAAGTATTTCGTTTGCCGCACTCTCGGCTGTTGTCGGATTGTCCGTCCAGTGTATCAGTACGCTGATGTGCTTTTCAAGTGTTTTCGTGCAAGGCTTACCGCCTATGCTGATTTTCTTAGGATAGGTGTTTCTTGACGCATACACGCCGATACACTTATCCTTATTTGCGTCTATACGGCCTGCGTATACGTCCTCGATACCGAGAACATCAGCAAGCATATCGGCTGCTTCAAGTAACGTCATACGCCTGTTTTTCCCTTAAATATTTTTGTGAACGAGTTTTTGACAAAATCCTTTTTGTCACCTGTTATGTACGGCTCAAGCCAGTGATCAGTCCTGCCGTTGCGGAATTTCAACTTTTTGTCGGTCACTTCTTTCTTTATACCGCTCTTTGCCCAAGCACTTTTGGTATTTGGGTCGATCATCAGCTTGCCATAGTAGAGATACCGAGAGTATAAAGCACTGTGGTCAATCGTGGCGATGACAGTATTACCGCTTTTTTCCGAACGAACAAATATGCCGTTGATGAGGTCGCCCTGGTCAAGCGGTGCTGTGTTCTGTACTTCGGTAACCACCTGCTCCATCGCCGCTTGCGCACTGTCAAGCACTGCTTTTTCAATCTTTGCTATTGCAGCCTTATCAAGCTTTACGGTTACTTTTATCACTATATCAGCTCCAGTCTTGTGTAATTTACCGTCCCGTCGGGGTTTTTAGCCTTTTCCGAGCCGTATATCTTGTACTCTCTGCCACCTATCTCCACAGCTCCGTCAACTATCGGGCTGTCCGGGGCAATATCCCCGCAGAAAAGAGCCTCGCCAGACAGCGTTATAAGCTGTTTTTCTGCGGATAATTTCTGCCGTGCTTTTTCCGAATGGAAGCACTTACCCTCAAATATGACCGTCCGTTTCTTTGAGCCGTCACGGTTAAGTCCGTCTGTACGATACACGGTACAAGGCGTTGTACAAACCCTTTCGGGTACAAGTTTCGGATATTTCATTATAACCCCCTGTAACAAAGGCCCGTCTGCAACAACGTGTTATAAACCTGCCGTGTTGTAGTGACACCGCAGTAATTTATAACCTTCGAGCTGTCAAAGGACATTGACACACCGCTGATACTATAGGAACTGAGCGGGCTGTCAAGCAGCTCGGCATTGTCAAAAACAAATGCTGTCTGCTGTGACAGTGCCAGCCTTACCTTATCCTGCTGAAACGCTGTCAGATTATTAAATCCTATAGCTGTTATGCGGTTGAAGGTCAACGTGTCGATGTCGCTCTCCGCCCTGTTTTCAAGAGCGTTGTACTGCTGTTCGGTTATTGAGCTATCGGGGCATAAGGCCTGAAATTCCGCAAAAGTGAGGTACATTAAGCCTCACCCTTTTTTGTCTTTGCCGCCCTTACCTGAGCAAGCTCATCACGGAGCTTTGCTATCTCCGCCTGAGCCTTTTCATATTCGGCATACGGCACGGTAGCCTGCGGAGAATGCTCCACAGCCCCGTTATCGCCGATGATGTCATACCCCTGCGCAAGATATGACTTCTTCTCGGCTTCCGTGATAGTATACTGCTTGTTTGCCTTTACTGCTACCATAGTTACCTCCTTAGTATGTTACGACTATAGCCTTTGCGTTGCCGGGAGCGGTATTGAATGTTATCACGCCCGATGACTTGTCATAGCTGTAGTCTGTTGTCGCTGTGCCGTCCACAGTTACGCCGATGAGCTTTTCGGGCTTGTCGGTCACCGTAAATGTCGTGGCTGAGCCGTTACCTGTGAATGTCTGCGTCAGAGCAGATACATTCATAATACAGCCGTCAACAAACAGGTGATCTATCGCAAATGTACCGTTGTACTTGCGGTTCTGGTACAGATAGTTGTCAGCCGTTCTGCTGTCAGAGCCGGGAGCAAACAGATGAATGTATGCGTACTTATCTCTTGACACCTGGCATTCGGGGTCAATAAGAATGTAGTTTATCTGCTTTGCGCCGACACCGGGCTTACAGCCGTCCGTGAAGTCGTACACGGTCTTGAAACGAGCCGAGGGAACTGTAACGATATTGCCTATATCGTCAACGGAATGGATACGTCTGTCGATACCGCCGCCGCTCTTGATGTCGAGCGTTCTCTGAATGCCCTCTGCGTTCTTGAGTATCGTCTTATAGTCGGCAGTGACATAGAGTATCATTCTGTCGAGGGGCACGCCCTTATCTTCAAGCGTCTTGAGGTTCTCGTCAAAGTCCTTGAGGACGTTTTCGATCGTAAGCTTGTCGTGCTTTATCGTTGCGCCTACTCTTACAGCCTCTGCATACAGCTTCGAAAATGTATAGCTGTCGTGTTCGGGGATTGCCTGTGTTCTGTCAAAACGGCTCTGAATGTTCGCCAGTGATACAACGGTATCGGTTTCGTCAAAGTCCATAGGATCTACTACGAACTCGATTGAACGGTCGTGGTCGAGCGTCTTTGTTTCGTAGTTGTTCTCGTATGTACCCTGCGAAAAACCGAGCGATGCTCTTGTGTGGTCCTTATAACCAGATACCGACAGAGTGGGTATCTTGATTGTTTTTCCGCCTCTGAGCTGAATATCGGAATTTGAGTGATAGAGAGCGTCAGCCTTTGATTCCTGACCGTAAAGCTCTCTGAGCTGATTGGTATACTGTTCAGCATAGTTGATTGTGTTTGACATTTTTACACCTTACCTTTCTTACTTCTTTTTCTTGATACCGAATGCGTTATCAAGTCTGCTGTTGTCGGGCTTTTCTTCCTTGTCGGAACTGCCTGCTCCGACCTTGAAACCGCCCTGCTTCTTGCTGTCGCCTACGTCAGCCTTCATATCGGGATATTTCTTGACTACCGCCGACAGTGCCGAGTTGATGTCCTCATTCTTGCCGGACTTGACGTAGCTTTCGGCAATAGCCACAGCATCGTCCATACAGTCGGGCTTTACGCCGAGCGACATTGCGGCTATCTGTGTTTTCAGCCTTAAAATCTCCTCGTCCTTTGCATCGGGAACGGCGGGAGCTTCGGGAGCAGACTCAGATTCGGGCTTATCTGCCTTTTCTTCGGGCTTATCGTCCTTCTTGTCCTCCGCTTTGCTCTCATTGGGCTTGTCTGCCGTGCCGTTATCGTCCGTCTGCTTGTTTTCGGCAGGATTCTCTTCGGGCTTGGGCTCGTCCTTCTGCTCCGCTGCGGGAGCGGGCTTCTTCTCCTCTTCGGGAGTTTTCTTTTCGGGTTCCATTGTTTTACCTCGCTTTCTTTGATTTTGGGTATAAAAATACCGCCCTTTTTAAGAGCGGTAAAATTATTAAGTTTGGTTCTGATTTGTGCCGAACTTTGCAAAAAACGGCTGTTTTTGTGAAGTTTGCGTTCAAGTCAAGTGCAATCGATTGCACACGGGATATAACAAAACCGCTCACTGCTGTGGGCGGTTTATTCATATCTTGGCTTTTTTAATGCTTCTTCAACCTGTGCCTTAAAAGTTTCAAACACTTTCTTTTCTTTTTCAGTAAGTTTTACACCCTCTTTTAACTCAACAGAGCCGGATATATAATGAAATTTACCTGTAATCTCTTTTGGTGAAAGAAAAAGTGACATATTACATACCCCATTTCTTTTTTAAAAGTCTTTTTACTTCAAGAACTAAATCATTGTTTTCTGTGCTAGAAAATGCTTCAGCAATAAATTCTGCCGGATTCTCAGTAGCATATTCTGATAAGAATCGTTCGCAAACTCTTGTATCCGATAACAATCCGCAATTTGCCAAAGCCGTGTTCATAATTGATTTTGCTTCCTCAAAACTATCAAGCGACAACTTAAATTCAGCTAAACCGCTACACTTTTTTGCTGTAATCAAATATTCCCTAATATGTACGCTTTCGTGTAAAAGCAAGCCATATATGCCGTCTTTTGGAGTAATCTCATGGTTTATAGCAATTTGTGCAATATGTTGTTCAATCTCACCAATAGACCCAGATTGAAACAATAAGCTATTAATCTTAATTCTAATGCGTGGAGTTGTGCCGTCATGCCAAGACACAGAAGCTTTTGCTATTTCAGCCATATCTTCAAGCACAACCTCGCTAACAGAGCCCTTTAACACAGGTATTTCTTGATACAAGCGGTGCATTGATGAATTAATGGCATTTACTGTTTCTAATGGCAATTCAGAGAGCGAAGAAATAGAAATCTTAAGTTCTTTTCTTGCGTACTGGGTAGCCTTATCAAACGACTTAGCCGCCATAGATCTTTCAATATCTATTATATCACTTTCATCCGAATTGTCAACAGTATCGTCCGTAAAATTCTGTACGCTTTCTTCGCTGTCTGCTGTTGCTTCGACAGGCTGTTTTACAGTTTCCTGTACGTTTTCTGTCGTTTCGGCAGTTTCATCGGCTTCATCAGTCGTAGCCGCAGTCGGCGTATTGTCTGTTTCTTCGTTGCTCTGAACGGTCTTTACAGGCTCAGGCTGTACAAAATTCATTGTGTTTTCGTTATTTTCCGGTTCAGAAACGTTATTATCTGGTTTAGAAACATAAGGCTCTTTATCTGTCGGAACAGGATTATTGCTTTCGGCATCGGTAGCTTTAACAGGCGCTTCTTCCGTTCTCGGAGCTGCCTGTTTCGGCTCACCCTTACCGCTGTAGATCTTCTCCCTTGAATAATCTCTACGGAGCACATCGTCATGCTCTTTGATAAACTCTCTGAGTTTACCTTGCTCCTCACGGAGCTTACGCTTATACTCCTTGACCTTCTTCTCGTCCTGCGTGCCCTCAACCTTGCGTTTGAGCGCTCTTATCTTACGCTCCATAGCACGTTGCTTTTCTTCGAGTGCTCGCTGTTCCCGTATTTTCTCGGCAGGAATCGGCTTCGGTATCTTTGTAAGCCCGTCTATGTACTGCCCCATTGTGTGACGGCAGTTCGGGTGAAACAATCCGCCTCGGATAGCCGCAGACAACAGCATAAACCACTTGTCGCAGTAGTTTGACTTGCCGAAGTCGCCACTTTTCTCGCCGTTCCATATCGTGAACACATCATCAATGTAAACCTTGCCCTGATACGGCTCGCAGGTTTCTGAGCAACCTCCGTACTGCGATATAAGCACGGTATCATAGCCCAGCTCCGCAAAGCGTTTAGCCGCACCCTGCAATGTTGCCCTTGTGGACGTAGTTCTGAGTGCCATACGCACATAATCGGCAATATTAACTCGCCTGCCGTCTGCGTATACAATGCAGTTTATACCCTTGTCGAGAAAATCCCTTGTCGCAAGGTCGATTGCTTCATTAAGCGTAATTGAGCCTGTGCCCATCATTAGCTGTACCTTGTTCAGCGTTGTGCGGTAAACATCGTCCATATTGCGCACAGCGGCGGTAAGGGCGGTTTTTTCAAGCGTTGTTACGTCTTCCATCAGCTTATCCATCTTCGGCTTGTTGACCCCGAAAAAGTGATCATCGGGTATAGCTGTCGGCGCTTCGGGCGGCTGAGGCTGTGCCGGAACATCGGGAACATCGGGAACATTGACACCGCTTTCCGAAACTTCAATGACCGACTGCTCCGCTGTATGTTCTCCCTCGTGAAACTGATCCGTCATAAGCTGTCGGGTTTCATCGTCAATAACATCTACATATTTGTCCGCTATCTGAGCGTTCTCCTTGCGGAAATTGTCAATGTTATTGAGCTTTTCAGCCTGCCACGCTGACCATTCAAAGCCTTCTTTTTCTTCTTCGGCTTTATGCCGTGAAAGATTGCGCTTCAGCGAAGCGATGAGCCTTAACTCTATCTCCTCGAATATCCTTGCAATATCTCTGAAACTAAGCAAGCTCATCACCTACCGCAGATGTCGCACCATCGGCAAGCCCCTTTTCCTGCATTATGCGCTTGACTTCACCGGCTTTCCATTTGTCCTCTTTAGAACTACCCCACAGTTCCTCGACCTGCGTTGCCACCGACATAATGCCGTAGGTGCTTGCCTTGCCCACAGTTTCAACTCTGCTGTCAAAGTCAGGCGCACCATACTCGCCGAAATCAACGCTTACCTCGTATTCTTCGGGGGCTTTGCCCTGCATATTGTCGTATGTTTTCAGTACAGCCGACACAAGCTCAGGCAGAGCCTTTTCAAGCGCTGTCGTTATTGTGTTCCGGGTATTGCCGGTGACGTCCTTTTTCTCTCGCTGAGCGTCTGCACTTGACATCTTGCCGACATCAATACCGAGTGTTGCCGGCGATACAAGTCCTTGTAAGCACATAAGCAGGCAGTTTGTATATGATGATACAAATGCGTCATACTTTATGTCGGGCTGGACGACCTCAATCTTCGGGGTAACGCCCTCCTGCAACGGCTGGCTTATCGTGATGTAATTGTTGCCGAACTGGTTGAGTTTTCCGACCGAGCCGTTCTCGGCGTTTCGGGGTATCATATTATCGGGTATGTACTGCTTCACACGTCCCATTCTGATTGCGTCCCACCACTGCGAAATAACCTCGTCCAGAGCGTCAAAGCAATCGGATTTACCGCCGTCAAATATGCTCTTGCCTCTACCCGGATATTTCTTTGAAGCGTAAAACTTCAGCGGTACAGCCATTATATAATCCCCGACAAACTCTACTCGTTGCTCTATTCCGGCAAGGCAAGGAACGCTGTCAAGACGTACCTCGTGACCGCTGTGGTCGTACAATCGGCTTTCGATATAACCTCTGCCGTAATGCTCCTCAAGCTGATATATCCTGTTACCGTCTTCGTGTGCGCTACGGAAAATCACTTCCGACAGAACACCCCTCAGATAACGATATTCGGTCTTATCAGCACCGACAAATTCAACAATAGGCGTTAATGACAGCGTATCATCGACCGAAATCTTGAAAGCACCGTCACCCTCAACGAGCGTATCGACTATTGCCTTTCCGACAAGTGCGGTAAAGTCCGTGTTCTGCGATATATTCTCAAATGCCGCTCTGCCTTTTTCGCCCTCGACCGCTATATCGTCCATATCCGAATACACGATATAGGCGAGCGTATCGGCGATTATCGCAGGCAAGCCGCTGTGTATCTTGCGGACTTTCTCATTATCGGGAACGCTCCCCCAGAAAGAATTTGTGCCGCTGCCAAGCTGCTTGAAGAACTGCGACAGCTCGTAAGCGTCACCTCTGTACCACAGCTTTGCCCGAAGAATATCCGCCATAAGCCCCGTTCTTTCGTTCAGGACAAAAGTCTGCTCCGATGCGGGATTTATATTGAGCCAGTTCAGAAACATCTGTCTGACCTTTTCTCCTATGTCAAATTTCATCTGTTTTCACGCTCCCTATAAGTGATTTGAACGGCAGCCAGGCATACTGGCAGGAGTTTATGCAGTGATCATTGCCGTCCTCCGGCTCTGCCTTATCCTCTTTCCAGCTGTATATGTTAAGCTCCGCTATGTAATTTTTGCAATGCTCCAGGATATAAAAATCACCTGCCGCCAGCCACGCTGACTGCAAGTGAATACGATCTATTATTTTTGTTTTCTTAAACGCAGGTATGAAGTTATACAGGCTTCCCGAAAGCCGCTTGAATTTTTGACATTCGAGTATCGTTGCCTGATCTGCACTGTCTATATAGACATCTTTCGCAAAGCCCCACAGCTTGCGATTTCTTTCAAGAAAATCGGTAAAGATTTTCGGAATATCGGACGGTGTAAGCGGTATCTGACGGTCACGGTTGTTGTATGTTTCCTCGTCAAGCGTTACGCATTTGCGGTCCGTCGTGATTCCCACAAACGTAAATGCTATCGTATCAGGTGAAGACTGCGAGTAGGCTGTATCTAAACCCGCCGAGAACCGCTCGAATTTAAAGCCTTGTGCCGTACCGAGTGAAATTATATTACGGGGTTGTAAATCGAAAACAAGCCCCGTTGCACGCCCTCTCAAGCCCAGTATCTTGTTCTTGTACAGCTTAGTACCCTTCGGGGCGGCAAGCATTTTTCGTTGTATGTCCTCATCGGTCAGCGAAAGATTATCACGAAAAGTAAAGAACCAGTACCGCCAATCCGGCACAGGTTCTTCCGTAAGCTCTTTCATTATTTCATCCGGCACATCACAGGCGTATTTTTTGTATGGACGTGAACGGTTGACAAACTCTTTATACACCGGCAAGCCCGGATCATCGGGGTTCAGGGTAGCCATAAGGTAATCATTTCGGGTAGACATCTCACGGACGAACTCTATATCGGCGGTATTTATCTCGTCGATATAGACGCACCCGAACTGAGCGCCGAGTGCCATCTGCCATTTATCCTTGTTGTCATATCCGAGAACATAGATTATCTTGCCCTCAAACTTGATATGCGGCAGTTTATAATCCTTATCGCCGTTGCCGAAATACTTTGCGTTTGCGTGAAGGTCAAGAATGCCGTTGTCCTGCTGAATAATCGTTTCTTCTGCCTTGCCGGTTGTCTTTGCGGCGATAACGTGGAGCTTCTTTCTACTTGCCGACACCATACGCATGAACTTTACGCCTGCGCCGACGGTTGTCTTTCCTGAGGCGGTAGTACCTTCGAGAAAGTCCGCTGTCACATTATGCACGCTGTTGATGAAGTCGATATATTTTTGTGACAGAGGAAAACTACTCGTCAAGCCCCTCACCGCCTATCTGAGCGAAAACGTCCGAAAGCTTTTCAGAGGTCTTGACCTCCGCTTGTATCTTAGCCACATACTCCCCCGTCATCTTATTCAGCGTGTCGATCGCTCTGATACGGTCCGACAGCTCGTTCTGCTTATCCTTAGCTATATCGGAAAGTGTCGCCTGACGTTCACGGGCGGTCATTATGCGTGCAGTCTGGGCGTCTTCGGTGAGCTGTTTTATGTATTCCGTAATTGTAGTATTTTGTAGTAATTTTGAAGCATTAGTATTTGCATACTTTTTGCTGTATCCTGCCTGTATCGCACTCTGAGCGGCGTTACCGCACTGAGCGTAATATTCGGCAAATTTCTTCTGTCTTTCGGTCACGGTAACACCGTCCTTTCTGATAATGGGTAATAAAAACGCCCGACACCGTTTGAGTGCCGGGGTTCAGGAGGAAAACTTATTATTGTAGTTTTCCCATTCTAATTTTAGCACACTTGATTTCGGACATCAATAGGACAATGGCGGACATTAACGGACATTTGCGGACATTAACGGACATCAGCGGACAATTCTTTGAAATATCTGTCTAATGCCTTGCGTAATGATTCTCCGCTCGTTTCATCACACATACCTGCAACCTCGTCCCATGTAAACGTCTTAGATCCACAGCCTATGCAATACAGCTTCAGCGCCTTGTGAAATCGTCTGACCGGTATTGCGTCTATAAAAGCACATATTTTCTCGTTTTCGGCTTCTATACGGCTTTTCTCATTAAGAAGCGATACAGTACCAAGCCCGTGTATATAACCTTCGTCTTTTTTTGTCACAAGCTGATATGCCGGCGGTCCCGCTGAACCCTGAGTACTTATCAGCACTTTTTTCTTGCCGAGTTGCCTGTCTATACATTCAAGCAGCTCACAATTTGCACGGTATTTTTCTAAATCTGATAATGTCATTCCGTTTCCTCCTCTTTCTGCACTGCCTCATCGCAAAAATCTTTTGCAGGACAGGATTTGCAGCATTCTGCTATCGGCTCTTCACAGTAAAATCCGCATTCTTTCACCAATGCGATTCTGTCTTTCGGATTGAACCAATCCATTTCCGATTTTCCATCAACGTAATACTTGTCCATTTCAGGCACTCGGCTGACTTCAATATCACAGAAATTTGCGTCCTCACAGCTGCTTGTGCATAATGCAAGCGATTTTGCTTTGCCTCGTGTTTCGGCGAAAACAACTGCAGAAGCTGTTTCATATTTTTCATTTACAATCCAGGCTTTCATGTTTCCTCCTTAGGCGCTTCTGGAAGCGGCATCCAATGAGTAACCCGTGCACGCCCTCTATGGATAAAATGATCGATAGACCAATATCCTTTATCGATGTTTCGTATTCCTTTTTGTGACACAGTGCATACTAACACCTCTTCCTGATCCGGCGGAAGCTTGTCCTCCCACTTTATCCACTTCGGTATTACTTGCCCACAAAACAAGCAGGTTTCCGTTGCGGGTTTGCGTTTACTACTCGTTACCTGCTTACTTATCGGCGGTTCAGGAAACGGCATCCAAGCAATGACGACTTCACGGCCGTTAAATCTTCCATCTTTGCAAAACCCTTTTTTCTGCTTAAATTTTTCGGCCGTTTCAATAGCATATAAGTCTTGCTCTACACTGATTCTGCCTGTTTTTGTGTCAAGGATGGCGATGTGATTCCACGACTGTTTTTCAGGAAGTCTATCTTCCACGCTTATCCATTCACTCATATTTTTCCTCCTGCTTGCTACACTTGCAGGTGTAACGGTAATCTTTAAGTTTCTGCTTTGCCATTCTATCACTCCCCATAGTATCCGAAATCGTACAAATCATCCTCACGCACAATTTTTAACTCACCATCTCTTGCCTCTACAGCCCACAGCTGAGGATAATCTTCCGTCACAAGAGCTGTGACAAGCGTAACACTGCCATACCTATTGTGGCTGGCAACGCAACCGGGTCTCATTTTGCACTCGTAAAAACTACTCATTTAAATTTCTCCTTTCAGCTTCTGTATTCTCGCTTTAAGCACTCTCATAACTGTCTCATGTGTATCGGTTCTGTCCTTTATAGCCGCCATAACGTCCTCGTCAACACAGCCCTGAACAACCAGATACGCCACATAAACCTTATCATACGGCGAACCCTGACGCCATAACCGGCACTTGCCCTGATCGTTAAGCTCAAAGCTCCAGTTAGGCGTAAACCAGACAATATGCCGTCCGCCTGCCTGAAGATTTAGTCCATAGGCACAGCTTGACGGATGTACAAGCAAAACGTCAATCTTGCCTGCATTCCACAGATCTTCGTCATCAGGTCCGTTATATACCCTCACGTTAAGCTTTGTCTTTGCAAGTGCCTGAAGAATACGCTCCCTGTCATGCTGAAATCCGTAAAAGGTTATGCACGGTTCGCCGTTAAGGCGTTCTATGTACTCCATATATGCGTCTATCTTGCAATCGTGAAGCTTGACGACTTTACGGTCATTGTCATAAATAGCCCCGCTGCAAAACTGAAGCAGTTTTCCCGTAAGCACACCTGCCGATTGTGCTGTTATCGTGTTTTCGTCTATCTGAAGCAGTAAATCTCTCTCGAACTGTGCGTATTCCTTTTTGACCTTATCGTCAAGTATAACCGGGATTTCATGCTCGATACACTGCGGCAGTTCCAGATAATCCTCGGCCTTCATACTGATGCAGATATCGCTTATAGCTTTCAGTACGGCAGGCTCTGCGTCGTCTTTAGGCTTGTAATCCGTAAAATGCCCGCCGTGCGTATTTGCTATGAAATACCGCTCTCTGAACTGTGTGATGTTTTTTCCGAGCCTCGCCCCTTCATCAAGGAGATATATCTGCGCCCACAGGTCCATAAGTCCCTTTGATGAAGGTGTTCCTGTAAGCAGTATAACCTTTTTGCACAGCGGACGTATAAGTTTCATTGCTTTAAACCGCTTACTGCTGCTGTTCTTGAAACTTGTACTTTCGTCAAGCACAACCATATCAAACGGCCAGTCCTGACGGTAATACTCGACAAGCCAGGGGACGTTCTCACGATTGATAACATACACATCACCGGGAGTATTAAGAGCTCGTATACGTTTGGCCAAAGGACCGAGAACCGTAACTACTCTGAGGTGCTTCAGATGGTCCCACTTGCCTGCCTCTTTACTCCAGGTACCCTCGGCAACTTTTTTCGGAGCCACCACAAGCGCCTTGCCGATACTCCAGTGATAATATTTCAGAGTGTTTATCGCCGAAAGAGTGATTGAGGTTTTACCAAGCCCCGGACGTAAAAACAGCCCTATCGCAGGATCTTTTACTATCCTGTCAATGCAATATGCCTGGTAATTGTGCGGTTTATATATCATTTCTTTTCAGCTCCTCTATCAGGCTATCAACCTTTTCTCTTGAATCGACCGCTCTGAACACTTTTACGCCTGTTGCTTCAAGAAGATCACAAACATAAGTCTGTAAGGCTCTCAGCTTTTTCTGCGGTGCTTTAAGCTCCGCCAGAACTATTTTTCCTCCGGGAAGAAATATGATCCTGTCAGGCACCCCGTTAAACCCCGGCGATACAAACTTCAGTGCCATACCATCGCATTCCTGCTTAATTCTGGATACGAGATATTTTTCAATACTACTTTCAAGCATTTTAGTTCCTCTTTTTTCCTTTTTAGTTGTAACAATTTCAGCGTTTTTCCTATACGCGTGTGCATACAGGCGGATTAGAGCGTATATATACCCTCTAATCCTCTATTTATACTACTCTATATAGAATAATTGTTACAATTGTTACATTTTAAGATTTTTCGCTTAACCCTGCGGTTTATAGCGTAACAATTCTCGTAACAATTGCTTTTTAATTGTTACAAATTGTTACAAACGTTTGTAACGTTTTTGACCGAAAACCTATTTTGTTTCGTGTTTGTTACGGCAGATTGTTACGTTTTTCTGAATCCTCTGACTACGCCATAAGGCCCTTGACGTATAGGATTCTCCGTCCTTTTCCATTCGGGCATCATAGCTACGATAGCATTAAGCTCACGGGTGTCTGTATTTTTCATATCTTTGATGTTCCCGCCTAAAGCCTCGCACCATATCTCGGCGGCGCATACGCTTCTGCGCTCCACAAGCGTCAGATTTTCTGCCCCGGTAACTGCACCGCCCCAGTACATTCTTCTACGGTCAAGCGGCCACTTCTGCCAATCGCTCGGTATCTGTTTTTCTACGAAAGCACGCACTATACTTTCTCTGCTTGATACTTCTCTGTGTTCTTCCTGCTTGTCCTTAGCGACGCTTTCTATTTCACCGCTGAGATACAACGGTTCTCCGCCTTGCCATCTCACCAGAGCCTCCGCCCATATCATGTCTATTTCGTTATCAAGATCGTGCCATACGCTCTTTACAGCCTTTTGTTCTCCTGTATCAACGGGCCAGAAGCGGCGGTTTCCCGTTGTATCCCGTAAGAACTCAGTATTATTGGTAGTACCGAAGAACACGCACGACCTGGGCAGTTCCTTAACATTTCTTCCGTAAGCCGCTCGAAAGCGGTCTGCCCGTAAGCTGAGAAATTGCTTGATTCTGCTTACATCTGACTGTCTGAATGCGTCAAGCTCGCTTATTTCAACGAGCCATACGCCCTGGAGAAGCTCGCTTGCTTCTTTGCCCTCAAACGTCCTTATGCTGTCATTGAACCACCCTCGGCTCATTTTATCAAGTAAAGTTGATTTTCCTATGCCCTGAGAACCCGTCAGGATAAGCATATTATCAAACTTACAACCAGGCGTCATTGCTCTGGCAACAGCGGCCGTGAATACCTTACGGGTAACAGCCCTGTTGTATGGGTTGTCCTGCGCACCCAGATAATCAATGAAAACCGTATCAAGACGAGGCACTCCGTCCCATTTACCGTTAAGCCCCGTAAGATAGTTTTTTACAAGATTGAATGCGTGTGCGTGTGAATGGAGCGATAACGCCCCGTCTATCTTTCCGTTGCCGGTAATTTTATATACACGTTCGAGATACCAATACAGCCCTGCTATATCGTTATCGTCCCACAGCCTGCGTTTATTGTTCTTGTCCCACGGTAACGCCGCCAGCACCTCGCCCCTGCCTGCAAATTCATTCAAAGCAAACTTTCCTTTAAGCAAAGGATCGTGCTCAAGTATTATTTTCACATTATCTATAGTAGAGCGTATTGCGCCCGTCTGCGTGCTTTTCTCAAGCAACTGCATCCAGTTTTCATCTTCAACACAATCAGCTGTACCGCTTACACTCTCAAAATCTTTTACCGCCGAATCATACCGTTCTTTACTGAGCAGTGCCGAAACTTCATTTATTCCGCATGCAAATTCGCACATTGCACTGAATGAAGGCAATCTGTTTGTCGGAGTACCTATTGAAGCCTCGTCATCTTTATCCGCAAACTTGTGCAGCCGTACAAGGTCGAAAGCATTTACAAGCCTGCCGCTGCACGGATCTGTAGCATGATGGCTGTATAAATACTTGCCGTTTTCGTAGACAACAGCGCCGCCGGTGGTTGATCCGCCAAGATAGGTGAAACGTTCTGAAGAATCATCAACCGACTCGTATATTCCCGGTAACAATTCTGACATTGCACGATATACATCGTAAGTACGGCAGAAAGCGCCGACAACGCCATTCTTAGCATCAGGATCACCCTGCTTTACAGCCAGCTTCTTAACAGCCTGCTGCCCCGGTATGCTCGGCCAGGTCGAGACATCTCTCCAGTCGGCATATAAGGCCAAAATACCGTCGGCGCAAGTGAAAGGCTTATCGCCTACTATATACACATATTCTCCGTCTGAGCAACAGCTCGGCCAGTACATTAAGCGGCAGGCTTCAAAAGTAGACGGATCAGCAAATTCGATACCTATATACTCAGCAAGTTTTCGTGCTATAGGCTCATACTCATCGGCAGTGACAGTGCGATCAAGTGGAAGTATTACACGCAGTCTCGGTGCGGAAGGCTGATGCTTTCTTGTGCTGTAAACGCAGTATCCGCAGCCGAGAGCTTCAACTCTCCGCAGAATATCATCTTTATATCCTGCCGGAATACTGTCAAGGTCGAGGGTAACTATGTCTCTGCCAATAACGTTATTTGCCTTACGCCTGGTTCCGTTAAGAGTACCGCCAACATATCCGCCGACATCTTTAAGATCATCCTGCTGAGCCTTTTTCATATTCATATAATCAGCAAGCGTTTCCGTGCTTCTTGCCGGGATTTTCAATTTCTCCCACAGTTCCGACAGCATAAGTGTCTGTGCTTTCCACACAGTCGCTTTTCTGCTTGACCCGCAGGAAATAGTTATTTTTCGGTCAAATAACATAAACTGTTCTCTTAATCCTTTCTGAAGAAGTCGCCGACCCAACCGTCAGCGCCAAGAGGTAATCCCGGTGCCCACGGTATAGGTTCGGTCATTATTCTTATAACATCTTCAAGGCTTGCCGTATCTTTACGACAATCGATTACTACTTCGTCATGAATATGAAACACAACAGAAAGTCCGGCTTCTTCCAGGCGTGTTATTGCTCCGGCGAGACAATCTCGTGCTATAGCCTGAACACAATTCTCAACGAGCTTTCCGCCGTATGTTTCGAGCCGTTTCCACTTTTTTGTTTTCTGATCCATACCCATATAAGCAATCGACGGCGATCCCCACTGATTCTCATAGATCTGAGGAGATATATAATAGAGCTTTCTGCCACTCGGTAGAGTAATTGTCAGACTGTCTGTATTCAAGGCGGCGTTGTATTCTTTGGAAACTATAATGTTACGCACACCGACAGCTCCGCCGTTCATGACCGCCTGAACCGCTGCATTATCCACGGCATACCATAAGTTTCTTATACGTCTGTTGGCATCTCGCCACCGATGCACTATATCGGGCAGGTCACTTTCAGGTATACCCATATTAAGTGCGCCCATAGTAATAAGTGCAGAAGTACCGCCTTGATAACCAAGAGCAAGCTCTGCTACCTTGCCTTTCTGACGCAAAGCATATTCCGGATTGCCCTTTTTTATAAGCTCAATCGGAACGCCGAACATCTGTGAAGCAGACGCTTCATAGATTTTTCCGTGAGTGCGGAATACCTCAAGCCGCCATTCTTCGCCGGCGAGCCATGATATAACACGGGCTTCAATGGCCGAGAAATCAGCATCTATAAGAACATTACCCTCTGCGGCAACAAAAGCGGTCCGTATGAGTTGTGAAAGCGTGTCCGGAACACTTCCGTAAACAAATCTGAGAGCGTCTGCTTTTCTGTCTTTAACAAGAGTTCTTGCAAACGGCAAAGGCTCAATATAAGTTCTCGGCAGGTTCTGCACCTGTACAAGACGACCCGCCCACCTTCCTGTTCTGTTCGCTCCGTAGAATTGCAAAAGCCCTCGTACTCTGTTATCACGACAAACCGCTTTTTCTATAGCGTTATATTTTTTAGTGCTTGTCTTGCCGAGTTCCTGACGTATTTCGAGCATACGCTGTACTTCGGCACTGTTATCATTCGCCGTCAGCATTTTTGCTACGGTATCCTTGCGTAAAGATTCTATTTCTTCACCTGTTTCGTTTTCCAGCCACCCTTGCAACTGTGCAACGCTGTTCGGATTATCAAGGCCGGTTATCTTCACGGCTTCTTCTATCAGTGCATTTCGTGTGGTGCTTCCTATTTCAAGCGCACCGTTTACAAAATCCATGTCTACTTCAACGCCTCTGTTGTTTATCTTGAGATCTGTTTCCCATTCCTTCTGAACAAAGTCGGGAACCGTGACAGCTGATAATCTGCGTTCTATTTCTATTTCAGCTTCTACATCTCTGCGGTTATATTCTTTAAACAGCTTCCATTTTTCGAGATCATGTGACGGCATATTTCTTGTGCGCATACCGTTTGCCTTTGTTGCTTTACACGGGCAACAAAAATATCTGATAAGGGCCTTTCCGGTGTTAAGTTTGCGCCTGTCTTCAGGAAGCCCTAAAGCTCTGCCGGTCGCATCAAGACCTTTTGTATAACCGGCATACAATCCGTGCAACATCGTGCACCGCCACTGCCCAAGCGGAAGTGCCTTACCGAAATACTTTGATAGGCACCCCCACTCAAAAGCGGCATTATATGCGTGTTTTATGCAATCGGGAGAGAAAACCGCCGCTGTTATCTCGGGCGGTATTGTCTCTCCCTGCGCAAGATCTATTACCGTAACAGGCGCACCATTTAAAGAGTATGCGAATAACAGGATTTCAAAGTCAGGGCTTTCTATGTATTTAAAAGCCCCCGTTTCTCCGATAGGTTCGCTTGAAAATGTTTCAAGGTCAATATTTAAGTGGTGCATTTGGCCTCCTTTATCAGAAAGGAAGCCCTGTTATAGGATTGACACCCGTCGGCTGAACAGGCGCTACAGGCTGCTGATACACAGGCGTACCCTGAATAGGAGCGGTCTGCGGGTATACCTGTACACTCTGCCCCAAACCGTTGAAGTCGCTTGCCGCTGTAGCACCGCCCGAAAGCACTTCACCGTCACGGGTTTTAAGTACGTTTCCGAGCCCACAACCGACACCTTTATTAACGCCGGCATTATAGGGGTAGAAGTTAATTGTGACCCTTCCGTACATTCCGCTGTAGATATCAGACGGAGCCAATTCACAGTTGATATTATCTATACCGACAACCTGAGGCTTGTTTATACTGCTTGCGGTAAGCACCCAGTGTCCTTTGCATTCCTCCCCATAAGGAGTACCGCTCTGTCGGAGACCGTCACCGTCATGGATTACCGACTGAGCCTGCGGTCTTGCTCCGCCCCATTTTGTAGTTATGCCCTCGTTATACGCCGCCATAAAGCTGGCGTCAAGGTCCGCTTTAGTAGCGGTGTCTGACTTGGGGATGAGTATGGTAACCGAATATTTAGGTTTGCCGTTAGGATCACTTTTCGAGGGAACAGGGGCTGTGAGATTCGTGTAAGACAGCCTTACTTCTCCGGTTAAAACTTTGGTTGCTATGTTCTGGTACATAATATTTTCCTTTCTTAAAGGGCAATGCCCATTTTGACGTTTAATTCTTCCAGTAGTGCAACAATCTTGCACCAACGCTCGAAATCACGCTTTGCTTTAATCACGTTCGAGAGCAATTTTTTATTTTTAGCCTTGATTTCTTTGCTTTCCTTTTCGGTTAAATCAAACAGGAACTGCAAAGCAACATATTCTTCCTTGTATGTTTTGCTTTCTTCGTGCCATTTCTGCCTTTTAGTGTCCTGCTCCGATAATACGTAATGCCATATTTTGCGTATATCGTGCGAATTCAGCGAAAAGTTATCATAGGCGATCCGCATCAGCTTTTTTATAACCGGCAACGGTCGCTGTTTAAGATAGTCCTCATAAAGAATCTTAAAATAACCTTCCGGAAACGATATAGTTACAAGATGCTGTTCGTTCACTTGCCCACCTCCGCAAAATCGGCGGCCGCAGGACTGTACGTCTCTCTTTTATCCGATAAGGGCGCAAGAGTAGGTTTGCCTGGCGGCTTGATAACATAAGCGCCGACCTTTTCGGCAAAATCAGCTTTACCCATAAGCTTTTCAAGTTCGGTAAGCGTTTTGGGTTTTCTCTCATACACCAGGGCTTCATCATAACCCGCTTTGATAACTGCTTCAATAGCTTTATCCTGATCGGAAAAGGTTCTGTTACTGCGCCCCTGGACTGCTTTCCAACCGGGTATGTTAACGCCTTTAAGGATTGCGCCGAGTGCATATTCTTCGAGATCCTTATACCATTTCACGAGTTCAGCACCTTTTGTAAGCAGATCACCTATTTCGCTATCGGAAAGAATACGCTTGTCCTGATCACAGGAAGTACCGGGTAGTACGCAATCCTTAAATTCTTCAAGGGCTGTATACTGTTCGGCTCTGGCACGACAGTGTTCCTTTCCTCTGCAAAATCTGCAATGCTCACCCGGCACAAACTCGCCCGGACCTGTATAGGCCGTCTGTGCTATCGGCTTTATGCTTTCACCCCAAGCGAGTAGTTCCTCTACAGATATTGTTTCGGTACTGACCTCATCACTGATACGAGGCTGATCAATCGTCATTCTTATACTCTTTATGCTGTTCCCGTAAACAGGAGAATACCGCTTGAGAGCACCGAGAGCATACAACCGCATCTGCGTGTTTCCCTCCGCCGATACGGGTACGCCTTTACCGTGCTTGTAGTCCACTATGCTAAGTGTATCACTGCCTATCATGATGCAGTCACAAGTGCCGAAGCCGCCGGGTATGTAGTCTGTAAGATCAACCTGTACTTCCGGGGATATGTTGGGTTTTGACTTATACGAAAGTGCTAACTGACTGAGGTGCTCGATATAAAGGTCTGAGGTTCTGTCCATCTCAGGACTGTAACCGGGCATCTCCTTTATTTTGTTTATTCGTGCGGTATAGCTTCTGGGCTTAATTCCGGCGGTAAAGGTTTTGAGTACCTTTAATTCGCACATTGCGTGAGCTATTCTTCCTTCTTCTGCATACTGTGATGTGGTTTCGGGAAACTGTTCTTCAAATCTCGGTGCGGCAGTACAATTAAGCCACCTTGATGACGCTGACGCAGAAAGCAGTGCGTGTTTTTCAGGTGTTGGCATTGTCATCCTCCTCGATTATTTCAACAAAATCTGCGCCTTGTATTATCATCTGTGATGCGATCTGAGATATAGGCAGTCTTGTAGTGCGCTGTAATTCTGCGAGAACGGCTTCCGCCGCAGGCGATATTCTGATGACGCGACCTTCTGCTGAACGGGGAATTCTAATCTGGATTTTGTTACGCATATTGCTACCTCCTTATATATTTGCGCCGAGATTTCTGAGTTCTGCTGCTACCGCTCCATAAACGGCGGGCTGTAACTCCGTTAGCGCATTAACACCATAGCGACTGAGGATGCCCAGTAAATCATTCATCTTACCTGCATCTATTAACGCTGAGCCCGCCGCCGCAAGCATATCAAGTGTATAGGTAGGCGCGGCAGTGGGAATAGGTGTCAATGCGGCATTTGCGGACTGCTGACCCGGAGCGGTCACAGGTGCCGACACAGTAACCGGTACCTGTGCGGCTACCGACACTACGGGCGCTGTTGCTGTCGGAACTGTCGGAGCAGAAACAAACTGCTGTGCAGGTGCAGATGTGGACACCGGAGTCGTAGCAACTTTAGGAACGGATGCCGTAACCGCAGCGATGGTGTTACCCATTCCGTTTGCCGATATTGCTCTGGCAAGGTTCTCGATTGCGTTAGCGAGGGCTGTTGCCTCGACTGTGATCTTAAATTCTGTCATTTTGAAATCCTCCTGTTTATTTAAGACGCTGTGCGCCTTTTTGTTTGATTAGTTGACAAATTATAGCTGTCGTGCTATACTTAATGTGAATTGAATATTTGTTTTGCTCCCTTACGGGAGCTCTTTTTTTTTATTCTTCTTCGATGTTCTCGACATCATATCCGCACTCCGGGCAACACGGTAATGTTTCCCAAGCCGGCGCACCGTGACACTCGCCACGATACTCAGTGTAGTATCCAAGCTCTGATGCCGAGCCTGTCCAGTCGCAACGTTCGCATTTATACATCTCGCACCTCTTTCATCTGCACTATGTATCGCTTGTCGCTTAACGTGAACCTTACATCACATACGTTCTCGACATTGTCTGCAAAAACACCGTCAATCTTTGCATCGCCAAATACTCTGACAAGACGCTGCAATTTTTCAAGCTTTGCTATTGCCGACATATCAATGTTGTCAACAGGTGCAGGGATAGGCTCGTTGTTTTCTACCGGCTTCTTCGGTTCTGCTACCGGAACAGACTTGATCAAGCCTTTTTCCCTCCAGTTCGATATGTTGTTTTTGGTTGTTATCGGGTTGATCTTGTACTTCTCCGCTATCTCATTAGCACTCAGACCGCTTTCGTAGTCTGTTATGATTGATTCTTTCAATTCCTGTGTCATTTGTCCCTCCTGCTTTAGCATAACGTACTTACCGTACGACATTCCGTGTTTTCTTGCTTCGGCTACGACTTCTTCCAGATCGTTCATCTTCTTTATGCTCCCTCCTAAGCTGTAACATCGCCAGTGTGCCCTTGTACCACTCCCGCATCAGCCATCCCAAAACGTACCAGACCGCAACAGCGACTATTGCTACAGGGAGCATCTCGCCGCCGATAGCCTTGTAGCCACGCTCGGCGTATGCTAACGCTGACAGCGGAACATATACCGCTATGCCTGCAAATGCTGTCACCCATATTCGCAACAACTGCGCAACAACGTAGGCGATTATCTTAGCTATTTTCATATCGTCACCTCGATATTCAGCTTATTCAGCCGTTCAATACCACGCTCAAGACGCTTGATGTCTATTCCCCAAACGTCATAAGCAACCTCTGTATTGACGTACTGTGCGTTATAGTGCACTGTGCCTCGTTCGTGCATTGCTTCAAGCACAAGCTGCTTAAGCCTGCCGATCCTGCCGTTTCCCATATCGCCGAAAATAGCCCTGATGTCCTTATTGCCTATCTCGGTGTGCTCGTAATAAAGACGTATCGCCGCCGATATATCTGCTACCTGCGGTACTCTTACTCTGTGCTTTGTCATGTTTAATTCCTCCTTTGCTTTATTCATGGCTCATTAAGCCACATGACAAATTACTCTTCTTCACCGTACACGATTTCTACATTCCGTGCGGCGAAATTTATCATTTTTGTTGCTACCGCCTTAGCGGATAAGCCTGTCGTTTTGGCTATGTCCTGTACTGTCTTGTATGCGGATTCCGAAACCATTACACGATACTCTGTTCCGCTGTCGGCGATAAATCTCAGCTTGTCCAGCTTCCTCACCTCCTCCGGTTGTTGTTGTAGTTTCTTTTAGGAAACTGAATCGGCAAAAAAAATAGCGAATATCTTATCCTTAGATAAATCAAGGACTTCTGAAATCTTTGCTATTTCCGGCTGTTTAAACGATGTTTCGCCTTTCAAACGAGAATACAGCGTTTTTTTATCCAGCTTTATGCGTTCTGCAAGTTTGGGAACAGTTAATCCACACCTTGCGATTTCAGCATATAAATCATTAACATTCACCTTATCACTTCCTTTCTGTTTCCTTTAGGACACTTTGAGTATATCACAAAATATGTAACCTGTCAACCCCTTTAGGAAACTTTTTAGCCTAAATCGGAAAAAATAGTTGCATTTTTGAAACTCACATGATATAATAAAGAAAACCAAGCAAGGAGGTTATCTTATATGAATATAGGTGAACTTATAAATAAAAAACGTACTGAACTCGGTTTAACACTTGAGGAAGTTGGTAACGCCGTAGGTGTCAGCAAAAGCACTGTGAAAAAATGGGAAGATGGTTTTATTTCTAATATGAGAAGAGATAAAATTTCAAAACTTGCGAAAGTATTAGAGATGAACCCGGTTTCCCTTATAACAGGCGAAGAAATGTCAGCAAACGAAGATGAGATAGACGTTTCTAAGTATTCAAATATTAAACCTGTCAAGAAAATAAAACTCCCTATGCTCGGCAAAATTGCTTGCGGAGAACCGATATTCGCTGATGAGGAGCACGAAACATACGTCGAAGTAGACGAGAGCTATGGAGCGGACTTCTGTCTTACTGCTCAAGGGGATAGTATGATAAATGCGGGCATTGAAAACGGGGACACTGTTCTTATACGAGAAGCTCCTATCGTTGATAACGGAGAAATAGCGGCAGTTATAATAGACGATGAAGCTACATTAAAGCGTGTATACTATTACAAAGGCGAAAATAAACTTGTATTGCAAGCTGAAAATCCCCGATATTCACCTTTCGTATATCTAAATGAAGAACTTGAGACTATAAGGATAATCGGAAAAGCGGTCGCTGTTATTAAGCGGTTAAAATAACGAGGTGAAAATGGAACGCAATGAATTTAAGGAACGTATTTTAGTTGCTGAAAGTGCTATCGAAAATGCAAAAGAAGCCCTTATGTCAGGCAATGACCGCTTTTCTGTTACGCTATCGGCTATCGAGTTTGCAATAATGAATGTGAAGCCGTTATTAAAATACGAAAATGACGGAATACACACTATCACCCCTGCTCCATCGGAATGGATGAAATTTTTAAAACAAAAGCATTATGAAATCCAGGACCCTGATCATTTATATGATAATGTCAACTTTGCTCAAAGCGTAAGTTCGATTGATAATGAAGATAGTGAGTTAACCGAAGTCATTGAGAAATGCAAAACAAGCAACAACGCACACGATAAACTTGCTTTGGCTATCATATATAAAAATCTCGGAGAAAACCACAGCGAAGCCGCAGAATTATTAAAATCATACATAGACGGTAATTACATCAATCCTTTTTATACAAAAACGCAAATGCTTTTCATGCTTGCCGAATTATATAAAAACGGTGACAATCCTGCTAAGGCAATCAACACTTATACCAGACTTCTTAAAATTGCTCCTGATAATGTCTCAATATACATTGAACTGATTGAAACACTAAATGAAATAGGTAGATATGACCTTGCCGCAAAAGCCCTTACGGCAACTAAAAACACGACGTATTATAAGGAATCCGCACCTTTCAAATATATGATTGACAACATTATGACAAAGCATTGTCTGCTTTGTAAAACCGAAAAAGTGCGCAACGAGTTTTTAGTATGTGACAGCTGTAAATCAAAATTTGATTTATCGCAAGATGAAAGTGACTTTATCGAAGATTTCCTACAAAAAGCTTACACAAAGGTTGGTTCCAAAGAGCGATTGATTTATATGAGCAGCTCCTCCGAATGTGTCTTAGGCAACTGTAGACGATTTCTTAACAATTTCATTTTAAGTGTTTATAACAATTCACGTGAGCCGTTAGACGTTTTAGCCGTTGCTACTACATACGCACGTATGCATGCGGCAGAGCGTCCATTGGCTATAAAGTATTGGGAATTATTTTTAGAATCCCCTACAGATTTGCCACCGATAACTAACCGCATTGGTGCGGTGTTATATTCAAAGTGGCATCTCTACTCAACTTTTGCCAATATATACGATGCTGAGTACCAATTTGACAAAGCAATACAAATGCTTAAAAAGTGTATCGAAGTAGACGCAGGTACAAACTCAAGTGATTATATAAGAATCGGTGACGTTTATGTAAAAATTGATACAAAATCCGCAGAAGAATATTATCTAAAAACAATTGAAGATGAAAATGTAACCGAGGATGTCCGTAATAGATGTAAAGCCGCATTAGCCGATGTGCGTGAAAAAATACAAAGAGGCTATGTTTATAGGCCAAGGAAAGCAAAACAATAAAGAACCGCTAAGGTAGCATTTCACGACCTTAGCGATGGTCGCCCTTTGTATGAGGGTGTGGATTGAAATTTGCCTTGCTGAAAGTGATATTCAGGGTGGTAATGTCGCCCTCCTCTGAGGGCGTGGATTGAAATAAATAAATTAGGAGGTGTTAAAATGCCGATATACAAAACAAGCGTAAAAAAAGACGGTTTGCAACAATACAGAGTTCGCATAAACTATATTGACAGGACCGGTGTAGCACGTCAGCTTACCCGTATCACTTACGGAGCGGCAGAAGCAAAACAGCTTGAAGCCGAACTGATGAGTGCCTATTCAAAATCGAAAGAAGCACCTGTATCTTCTATGACTTTGGGAGAGCTGTACGCCGAATATTACATTACGAAAAAGGGCGAAGTCAGAGAAACATCGCTTGCAAAGATCAACGATAATATAAACGCCTCTGTAAAGCCGTATCTGTTTGATATTAAATTAAACAAACTCAACACAGCTCAGCTTCAGAAGTGGAAGAACATACTATCCGAAAAAGGATATAAGCTCAAAACATTACAGAATTATTACGGCGAACTCAGAGCTCTGCTGAATTATGCTGTAAAAATGGACTACCTGCCTAAAAATCCGCTTTTAGCTGTGGGCAATTTTAAGGAGGTGTATTTTGAGACACCGGAGGACAAGCTACATTACTACACAGCCGATCAGTATCTGAAATATATAAGCGTTGTCAAGAAAATGTGTGAAGAAAAAGACACAATTACCGAATGGGGGTACTATGTGTTTTTCTCCATTGCTTTCTACACCGGTGCACGCAAAGGTGAAATCAATGCGCTGAAATGGTCCGATATAACGGGTAATACACTTAATATCCGCCGCTCCATATCACAGAAAATAAAAGGCAAGATAACAGAAACCCCGCCTAAGAACAAATCGTCGTATCGTTCACTGCAAATACCTCTGCCACTGTTGAAAATACTCAACGAGCACAAGAAACGTCAGCAAGCAGATAAAAACTTTACTGAAGATTATAGGGTTTGCGGCGGTATCAGTTACCTGCCCGACGCTTCGCTTGACACGCACAATATAAGATACGCTGCACTTGCTGAGCTTCCGCATATAAGAATACACGACTTCCGCCACACCCACGCTACCCTGTTGATTAATGAAGGCATCAACATACAGGAAATTGCACGGCGACTCGGTCATGCGGACGTTCAACAAACATGGCAAACATACGCCCACCTGTACCCACGAGAAGAGGAACGGGCGGTGAGCATTCTTAATAATATCAAGTAATATCTGTACACGATTTGTACACGATTTTTTGTCATTTAAGAAAAAACGACCCGAAATGTTTCAGCAATTAAAAGTCCGTGAATCTGCACTGCATAAGGCTTTAATAGCAATTTAAACACTTCCTGCGAATATACAGAAAACAGCTTTTATAATTCTTGTCACCTCGACCATATTTCTTTCAAACCGCATTTTTATGCGGTTTGTTTGTTTATTACCGGTGTCTTCTCTGCCATGCCGTTATCGTCCGTCTGCTTGTTTTCGGCGGGCTTCTCTTCGGGCTTGGGCTCGTCCTTCTGCTCCGCTGCGGGAGCAAGCTTCTTCTCCTCTTCGAGAGTTTTCTTTTCGGGTTCCATTGCTTTTCCTCGCTTTCTTAAATTTGTGTATGAAAAAAGCACCCGTTAAGGTGCTTCATTCCGATATATTCCCAACAGGTTCATAGGTTTTTTCAAAAATATCGGGCTTGCAGGGGTACTGTTCGCCGTTTACTCCTGTTATGATGTAATCACCCACAGAGGCTTTCATATCACCCTCAAGCGTGTGTATTATCATTTTCTTGTCTGTCTGATATGCTTCGATAACAACAGGCTTCTTGCGGTATTTTCTTGTAGTCATAATAACCACCTCTTACAATTCAATGTGCTCGATAGCCGCTCTTACCTCAAGACTTGTGATATATTCGCTCATTGCTTTAACCTGAAAAGCATAAACGGCTTTCGGACAAGTGGGCGTAAAATCAAGTTTGCCCTTATCCCACTTTTCAAGCATTGTCTGCAACTTTTTGAAACGAATTACAAGCTGATAATATTCGGCCTTAAACCGCTCCTTGTAGTCAGCACTTGCCATAAGTGCAACCGTGTCTTTAAGTTCCATTGTAGTTCTTCCTTTCTGATTTTTGATATAAAAATACCGCTCCAAAAGGGGCGGTAAAATTATTAAGTTTGTGTTAAAATTCAGCCGTTTATGAGCGATAATACGCTTTTTAGAAAAGTTCTATCCTTACCTGTAAACTGAGGAAACTTATCAAGCTCTGACAGCTTGGCTCTCCTTACCCACCCGTCTTTGTCGATGTACTCAATCACGGGTGGGTCTGTTTTTTCTTCGGATACCTTACCAGTGTGGAATGTATCTTCTTTCACTCTGATTATAATCCGCATTGCTTACTCCTTTCAAAACGGGATATAACAAAACCGCTCACTGCTGTGGGCGGTTAATCGTTATCGGATTTATACTCGAAATTACAAATTTGCGACTTGCAGTCTTTGTTAACACTGTTATCATCAAAAATATCATCGGGTATGCCATTTGGATACGCTTTACATTTTCTAATCCATGTTCTATCAAAGATGAAATGTTTACACAAAGCGCATTTATTTTCTTTCAACATAGTTAACCTTCTTTCAACTTTATTATTCGTTCCATAAGTTTCTTAGCTTTAGCATCTAAAATCGTAGAGGCTAACAAATCAGATATAAACTCATGATTGTCCACAAGTGAATTTTCTGAAACAGGCTTTCCACCTTCATTTTTATATCTTCTTATCAAAGTATTGATTTTAGAATTTTGATTTGCAATATCGTCTGAATAGAGCAAATGAAAATACTCATGCTTTCCAACATACTGAATTGTGTTACAGCCTTTCGGTATAAAATTACGCTTTTCCCATATGTTTAAAACTGCTCTTAAAGCATCAGGTCGATTCATATATTCAATGTTAAGGGCTAATTCTTTTCCTATTGTTTCTGCGGCTGTCCTTTCATTACCGTAGTAACGTAAACTTATTCTACTGAAACACTCACCATATTTATCAGAAAGTGCCTTAATAGTTGAAAGTACCTCACCCACAACATGACCGTTTTTTAGTTTATCTATGCCAGCAATATATGAAATTCCCATTTCTTCTTTGACATATTTCTTTAAACTATCAACGCTTTCTTCGTCAATAACCTCTTCATAATCTCGGTAATCAAATTCATTTTTCTGCGCAAGTTGCCTTATTTCTATTATATCACTTTCATCCGAATTGTCAACAGTATCGTCTGTAAAATTCTGTACGTCTTCTTCGCTGTCTGTCGCTGTTTCAACAGGCTGTTTTACAGTTTCCTGTATGCTTTCTGTCGTTTTGGCAGTTTCATCGGATTCATCAGGCACAACCGCAGTCGGCGTATCGTCTGTGTCTTCGTTACTCTGAACAGGCTTTATAGGCTCAGGCTGTACAAAATTCATTGTGTTTTCGTTATTTTCCGGTTCAGAAACGTTATTATCTGGTTTAGAAACATAAGGCTCTTTATCTGTCGGAACAGGATTATTGCTTTCGGCATCGGTAGCTTTAACAGGCGCTTCTTCCGTTCTCGGAGCTGCCTGTTTCGGCTCACCCTTACCGCTGTAGATCTTCTCCCTTGAATAATCTCTACGGAGCACATCGTCATGCTCTTTGATAAACTCTCTGAGTTTACCTTGCTCCTCACGGAGCTTACGCTTATACTCCTTGACCTTCTTCTCGTCCTGCGTGCCCTCAACCTTGCGTTTGAGCGCTCTTATCTTGCGCTCCATAGCACGTTGCTTTTCTTCGAGTGCTCGCTGTTCCCGTATCTTCTCGGCAGGAATCGGCTGAGGTATCTTTGTAAGCCCCTCTATGTACTGTCCCATAGTATGACGGCAGTTAGGGTGGAACAGCCCGCCTCGGATTGCCACAGACAACAGCATAAACCACTTGTCGCAGTAGTTTGACTTGCCGAAGTCGCCGCTTCTCTCGCCGTTCCATATCGTGAATACATCATCAATGTAAACCTTGCCCTGATACGGCTCGCAGGTTTCTGAACAGCCTCCGTACTGCGATATAAGCACAGTGTCATATCCAAGCTCCGCAAAGCGCTTAGCCGCACCCTGCAACGTACCGCCACTTGCCGTCCTCGCCCTGCTGTAAGTTCCGCTCCCACTCGTCAAAGCCAACATCTGCGCCTATCTCATCGCAAAGTTCCGCAAGCTCTTTATCAAGATCCTCCTCGCTCGGCAGAACAGGGAGCGTTGTAGAACGGCAGAACGGGTGCATAGGCGGAAGATTTACACCTGCCTGTGCGCTGTTACGCTTGAACACCTTACCGTCAAGCTCACGGCATAGATTGCTTGTGCGGCTGTCAAGGCAGGCGGAAAACTCGTATTCGTCAATGTCAAGCTCCTTGTAACCGTACAGCTCCGCCATATTCGCAACGCAGGTGGTTTCCGTCCGGACAAGCCTGCGTGCCTCGAAAGCGCCGACACCGCAACGGCTCATTATATCGTCCGCCATATGCTGTTCGGACTTTCCTGCCATAATGCCCACAAGCATATCGTGCTTCAGCCCGTCTGCAAGTGCGTTTGTGTTATCCCAGACACGCTGGGAGAACATCTGGCCGCTCCAGTTGGTCGACAGGATAGCTTTCACACGGCTTTCGGGGATTAAATCAAATGCCGCACGGTAATCCGCACCCTTTGTTACATCGAAAACCGTCTGCATATACGCACTCTGAATTATATCGCCCAGATGTGCTGTATCAACGCCTATTTCGGCGTTTGCAAGGCTCCGATGTTGTGGTTTTTTTATACATAACGATTTTTCTTTTTGTAAAACGGGTAATATAAAAACAGCACCGTGAAAGTGCTGTTTAAACGTAATATGAAACCCTATCTCCTTTTACCATAAGAAAAACACTCCTGAAATGGTGCTTAATCAATAAATTTGACGGATTCAATGTCATCATCTATTAAAAGTACTGTTGTACCATCATCATCTTGATAACGAATACCGTCTTCATCTTCACCGTCATCATTTGTAACGATACAATCACCGATGCATCGCCCTTTGTATATTGCCCCATCCTTGCAATATACAATAGATTTACGGTCATCAATTTCTAATTGAACTATATATGGTTTCACTACTTATCACCTCTTTCTTTTGTCGGGAAAAATGTTGTTAAATCGAACTCTGACTGAATATAAACCGCACCTACATAATAGCTGTTATTAACCGTCACCTTTTTGCCGTCTTTAAAATAGACAGCGATTTGTGAGCCATCTATATCTATTAATATTTCGCTCTTTTTCAAGTCCGGAATGTTTTTCTCCAAAGCCTTGCATTGCCTTAAAAAATATCCGAATCAGGTGCATTGCAAATCGTATAATCAAACATAATAACTTACTCCGATCCTGATTTTTCGTTTACATTCTTGCTTTTGAAGCATTTTTATTTCCGGCGAAAAAATTCGACAAAAAGCTGTGACGAAATGTTTGTGTTTTGCCGCATCTTCTTCTCGGCAGCCGGAAACGTCCTCTAAAATGTGCTTAAACGTTGTATTTATCTCTTATGGTTTTAATCCGTTTACGAAAAGCTACGGTTAAATCCATAAGTTCTTTTGCTGACCTGTCATCTCGTCCGTGAAAACCTTTATACTTAGATTCAATATCAGCGTATTGTGACTGATATTCTTTTTTTAGCTTTTCTAATTCTTCATAACAACCGTCAGGATAGTTCTGAGCGTTTATATGCGATTCCGAGTTTTTCACAGGCTCTTTTAATTCTTTCATGTTGTTCATCTCCTAACGGCATGAATTACGGATTGTGAAACAGAATATCATCAACTTCAAGCCTTGCTTCTTAATAAAGTTGTACGGCTAAATCAGCAGGTGCCTTATTTTTAATAATCATCGTGTAAAGATATTTCTCGTCACAAGCATACGAAATGTATGAACCGTCTCGAATGCTTTCGATAAGGTCTTCCTTACTAAAGGAATACTGACTTTGTCCCTTAACGTGATTATGGATATTGATACTGCCATCCATTTCATCACCAAGAAGTCCAGTGTTGACAGTGTATTCATCACCATAAACAGTATACATTTTTCCGCTTTTATTTATTACACGGCATTTCTCAATAGGACTGTCTTCTTCTGCAATGAATTTCTTTAATTCGGAAGAAACGACTTTACCATCGTTGATATTAATTTCTCCGTAATTTTCATAATAATGTTCAGATTTGTTAATAGAGTTCCCTTTACCGCTTGACCTTATTATATCATTAACAGCAGAATTGTCAACATCAATAAGCTTCATCTGTCAATAGCCTTGTCAAGCGTAACATCTCCGCCGATCTTTGCCTTTGCAAGCGCTAGTACATCTTCAATGCAATCTGCCGCAACGCCGACAGAAAGTGCGTGAACCTTGCCCTTAAGCTCGGCTATCTCCTGCTTGTTTTCCTCCTGAGAGTTGTCGCTGTTGATGGGGGATTCCGCACCGCCTGATTTTCCGCCGTCAGCCTTTCCTGTTTCTGAATTTCCGGAAGGCTCGGCTTTCTGCTCAGCCTGCGGTTCGGACTGCGTAACAGCTTCCGTGGCAGTGCCGTCCTGTGCACCGCTCTGAGCAGGAGCAGCTGCCTGTTCCGCCTGAGCTGTGCTTTCGGCATTCTCAGCTGCCGATGTTGTGATTTTTTCATCCATAATGATTTTCCTTTCTGTAAAATGGGTAATATAAAAACAGCACCGTTTTAGTGCTGTTTTAAACGTAATTGTAAATTTTCGTATATCAAATTATAATTTCATAAATAACATCAGCGTGATATACACCCTGTTTATCTCGAATAGCATCTTTAAGTATATGCTTTTTCCCGCTGTACTTCTGACAAAATCTATCATAATGCCGCTCTACCGGGTTTCCTTCGATCATTCTCCACTCCAAACGATGAACACAATATGAATTAATCAGTTTTTCCAATTCTCTGAAAACACTTATTCCGATTATTGGATTTCCCTTATCAAAAGAAAAAAGACTGAAACAGTTTGCATTAGAAGAATACATATCAAGGACATAGGAAAAATAACCAATTAGCTTTTTGTCATCTACAATAGCATATTGATATACGCCTTCTCCCTCATCGGATATTTCCGGAGTGGTGAATCCGTTTGATCCTGTATACAAAAACATCTCGTCATCATAAGCATGATATAATATCTGCTTTTTGATTTCATCTTTGTATAAAATTGCCGGTACTAATGCCATACTTTACCTCCTTTTTATCATAAGAAAAACACCCCCGAAAGGGTGCTTAATCAATAAATATTCCTTTTTGAAAATTTATAAATTTTTAACCGCCTTGTTTTCGCAAGGCGGTTAAATTCCAAATTCATCGTAAAAAATATCTATAATTTGCTCAAAGATTTTTGCCTTTTTGTTTGGCTCTCCGTTTCTATCAAAAGCATTGCTTAAATACGCATCTGTGAGTTTGTCATGAATATTCATCAGTTCATCGTCGGTATAATCGGTATCATTATCTAACTCTATACTGTAAGATTCTAACAAATAAATCTGCTCTGAATTAAATTTATCCTTGACTTGAAGCATTGTTCTTCTCCTTCAATTTCTTAACTTTTTTTGAACTTGTTTTCCAACCAGTAGTAAGTTTTCCGGTTGATGTATTTACGGCTACTGTTGCTTTTTCACCGATATATTGTTGTGTATTATCTGCTCTTATTTTACCAATATCAAGAGGATTTGTCAAGGCATCGGACGCATCATCTACGCTAAAATCACGTTGCTTCATTCTTTCCTTAATATGCTTGGATACTTCAGTTATAGTTATTCCGTTTGCGGTTTCAAGTCCTACTAACTTTAAACACTCCTGTTCAAATTTTAATGTCTCTTTATAGCTTGCTGTTGTCTTAGCCGCCTGACTGCGTCCGTATCCGGGTGTTGCCGTTCTGTCGGGCTTTTGATATCACCCTTACATTCCTTAATCATATCGATGTAATTTTCAAGCTCCGACCTTGTAACGTATTTGTCCTGTCTGCCTATTGTGCGTTTAACAAAATATGATATAATGCCGATTGCAGCTGTGATTATTATGTTAATAGTTGTTGAGAGTATTGCTCAGATTTAAATTATATACAATACTTTTAAATGACTTTATAATGTGTAATTTTTATGTATTATATTTAATGTAGTTTAATTGTAACATTTTTGCTTAAAAACAAAAAAGCTTAGCTTAATTACTTTTACGGTAATCAAGCTAAGTCTTAAATTGGAAAAATGTTAATTATTTATAAAAAGCACTTGCCAACCACCTTAAAAGGTGGTATGATATATTATGGAAGGAGGGAAAAGACAGTGTCAAAGAAAAAGAAAAAGCCCACCAAGCTGAAGTACAGCGAAATACTTATAACAGCTTTAATGGACTTGATCATCGGAACGCTACTTTTGATAATCGGTAAAATAGTCGAGTAGCAACCGAGATTTAGGTGTTGAGAGTGAAAACTCCCACCGCTTAAATTGTATCATTCAAAGCGGACATTGTCAATACGGTATGAAAGAAATTTTTATCACGTTAGGCATCTTGCTCATCTCGTTCGGAGCAGCAAAAATCGTATACTGGATTGTAAAAAACGGAAAGAAGGATTGATATGAACTTAAGGCAGCTAAGACTGAATAAGGAACTTACCGTCCCGGCATTATCTCAACTATCAGGTGTTCCGGTAAGGACAATTGAAAACATCGAGCGCAATGGCGATTGCAAAATGTCTACAGCTAAAAAGCTTGCAGAAGCACTTAATGTAACACTTGATGAGCTTTGCACATAACGGCATCGCCAGGCTATTTCAATCCACGCCCTCGTGAAGAGGGCAACCTGTGATTTGCACTGTGATGCTAGAAATATTCCCTTATTTCAATCCACGCCCTCGTGAAGAGGGCGACTAATATTACTGATACTAACGGCGGTAGCGTCGTATTTCAATCCACGCCCTCGTGAAGAGGGCGACAGCAAGCACAATAAACAAGATGCCTGTGCAAGTATTTCAATCCACGCCCTAGTGAAGAGGGCGACGGAAGTCCAGTTCATACGCTTGGCTATGTGACGTAATTTCAATCCACGCCCTCGTGAAGAGGGCGACTTAATATTATTTGTTAATGTGTCAATAATACTGTCATTTCAATCCACGCACTCGTGAAGAGGGCGACATTGCCGTATGTGTTTTCATCAGGATAAGCGATATTTCAATCCACGCCCTCGTGAAGAGGGCGACATGGTAATAGCTTTAAGCTGTCCCTAAAGCGTATATTTCAACCCACGCCCTCGTGAAGAGGGCGACTTGACGCTGACCGATTACCTGTGTTCGTTGACGCTATTTCAATCCACGCCCTCGTGAAGAGGGCGACACATTGTTATCAACAAGGTTGACGCAAAGACCGGCATTTCAATCCACGCCCTCGTGAAGAGGGCGACGCTTTCCACTCGTCATAACTCATACCTCCCAGTTTTATTTCAATCCACGCCCTCGTGAAGAGGGCGACGGTTTGAGGAGGGTAACAAGGATCACCCTGAGAGATTTCAATCCACGCCCTCGTGAAGAGGGCGACGGATTTTAAAACTGTTCATCAAGATCATATTTGTATTTCAATCCACGCCCTCGTGAAGAGGGTGACACGACCTGAAATACTCTTGCCCTGCATTGTACAATTTCAATCCACGCCCTCGTGAAGAGGGCGACATACTGCGATGTTGACTTTATCAGGTCGATACCGATTTCAATCCACGCCCTCGTGAAGAGGGCGACATATATGTGCTTTCCATAGGTTTTCAACTCCCTTCATTTCAATCCACGCCCTCATGAAGAGGGCAACTGATACGGTCACACTCGTGATAGTGGGCGTGCCGATTTCAATCCACGCCCTCATGAAGAGGGCGACAGATGCGATAATTCGCAGATAAGGAGATTTTATTATATTTCAATCCACGCCCTCATGAAGAGGGCGACCAGTAAAGCCTTTTGAGCTTTTGCTTCTGCCGTAATTTCAATCCACGCCCTCATGAAGAGGGCGACTTGATTGATAACAGGAGGCAAACATGATTATTTATATTTCAATCCACGCCCTCATGAAGAGGGCGACGGATTTTAAAACTGTTCATCAAGATCATATTTGTATTTCAATCCACGCCCTCGTGAAGAGGGTGACACGACCTGAAATACTCTTGCCCTGCATTGTACAATTTCAATCCACGCCCTCGTGAAGAGGGCGACATACTGCGATGTTGACTTTATCAGGTCGATACCGATTTCAATCCACGCCCTCGTGAAGAGGGCGACATATATGTGCTTTCCATAGGTTTTCAACTCCCTTCATTTCAATCCACGCCCTCATGAAGAGGGCAACTGATACGGTCACACTCGTGATAGTGGGCGTGCCGATTTCAATCCACGCCCTCATGAAGAGGGCGACAGATGCGATAATTCGCAGATAAGGAGATTTTATTATATTTCAATCCACGCCCTCATGAAGAGGGCGACCAGTAAAGCCTTTTGAGCTTTTGCTTCTGCCGTAATTTCAATCCACGCCCTCATGAAGAGGGCGACTTGATTGATAACAGGAGGCAAACATGATTATTTATATTTCAATCCACGCCCTCATGAAGAGGGCGACCGTGCGACGATTCCGCAAAGAGCGCACTTCGCAAATTTCAATCCACGCCCTCATGAAGAGGGCGACTGCAGAATAACAAGAATATCATATCCGAGGTGCTTATTTCAATCCACGCCCTCATGAAGAGGGCGACAAATGGATATACCGACGATTTTCTGCTTAGGATTATTTCAATCCATGCCCTCGTGAAGAGGGCGACATCATAAGTATGCTTTACGCATATCAGGTAATTCATTTCAATCCACGCCCTCGTGAAGAGGGCGACAACGTCATTGTGATACTCCTGACCGATAGTAAAATTTCAATCCACGCCCTCGTGAAGAGGGCGACTATTTTCGTGTATACTATAGGTGTTCAAGTCTATAATTTCAATCCACGCCCTCATGAAGAGGGCGACTTGGCGACAGCTCTCGGTATATCTAAGGACGTGACATTTCAATCCACGCCCTCATGAAGAGGGCGACCAGGCAGACAGCCCACCCTCGAAGATGTCAAGGCCGTTTCAATCCACGCCCTCATGAAGAGGGCGACTAAAACTTTTGCCGTTTACAGTGGCAAAAATTGGCGTTTCAATCCACGCCCTCATGAAGAGGGCGACATGCCATCAGATAGCGGCGTATCTGCGGATACGTGCGTTTCAATCCACGCCCTCATGAAGAGGGCGACGCATGGACACTTAATAATATTTCGTGACAGTTTGTTTCAATCCACGCCCTCATGAAGAGGGCGACGTTATGATGATTTCATCACCTGCTACAGCGTCTGCCGTTTCAATCCACGCCCTCATGAAGAGGGCGACGCCTGTGAAAACTCATGATAGTTTTCATCACCACTGTTTCAATCCACGCCCTCATGAAGAGGGCGACTAGTTCATCACGTAAAATGCCGACTTTACGTCAGGTTTCAATCCACGCCCTCATGAAGAGGGCGACCGAACGCCACGCAGGGGGAGTTATCACAGACAAGGTTTCAATCCACGCCCTCATGAAGAGGGCGACATAGTTCATCACGTAAAATGCCGACTTTACGTCAGGTTTCAATCCACGCCCTCATGAAGAGGGCGAC
>OLGB01000319.1_pt1 | contig 72250 bp, 56 predicted proteins | sample 1605691 | NCBI WGS metagenome assembly OLGB01 (sample SAMEA3888925, study PRJEB22519) | human gut metagenome | biome: human gut; feature: human-associated habitat; material: faeces | place: Denmark | collected 2010
AAAGTCCTCCTTTGAATTGTAAGATGTGTTTTGAAAAAGTGGCGGAACCGCCAGATATCAGATGTGTTAGAATCACATTGTATTTTGTATATTATCATATTCGATTAGAATTATCAATATTTTTTTAATCTCTATTTTAACCCTTCATTTCTCAGGTATTCCCATTGTCGAAGGAATTCTGAACTGAATTTCAGATTCATTCGGCGATAAAAGCTCCTTTGGGATGCCTGCAACACTATACATTCTATCCTATAAGCATCCCCTGTTTCCCATTTTTACCAATCATAAAATTTGAATTTTCAAATTTTCGGAATAATCAAAATAATTTTGTCGATTATTATATATTATAATTGACGTTTGTCGTATTTTGTCGTATATTTATGCTATGCGGTTCCGCAGTTCTTTCTGCTCCTCTTATGGGCATATCTTAACTTCTATATAATGTATGGTGGGCAGGTCGCCTGATGCCTCCCTGCCCACTGTAACTGTCCTGTGCTTTTTTACAATACTCTTTACAATATTACTTCGCTTACTTTCAGCCACAGAGAATCCTTGCTCACCGTAAGCTCTGTAAGCATTTTATTCATTCTTTCGGTTGCTCCGGGCGCAGGTTCATAGATTGCCTCCACAGCTCCGTTTTCCCTTATCTCTGTTACCAGCTTTTCTTCTTTGAGCATTACCAGGATATCCTGCCTCAGCTTTTTCCGGGCAGGGCCGCCCCGCCCTCTTAACAGCATACTTTCCTTGTGTTCCCCGCCGGGCTGAATAAATATTTTCCGAATCATGGAAACAAGAATTTTCTGGGAAACAGACAATCTCGCCCGTTCCATCAACGGTGTTGCCATCGCCAGCCTTTCAACCTGTTTTACTTCACATTCCTGTAGCTGGGGTGGTACGCCGTCAGGGGAAATTCCGTTTACCGTGGAAATATAGCAATTTCTGAATTTCACACTGTCTGCCATCCTGCCGTCTGTCAAATCCATTCTTTCTATCATGGAATCCGAAATAATAAGATGTCTGATTTTCTTTCCTGCAAAGGAAAGGCTGGAAAAGTGTCCTCCGTCAACTGACATGTTCTGAAAATCCATCACTTCCACAGAGAACATGCTGACTGCCGCAACAATGTCTGAGGCAAGCACCTGATTTTTCCCCAGAGAAGCATTCCTCGCCAGATAAAGAAATGTTGCTTTCCCGTCTTCCTTCTTTTCTATGTATTCCGCCAGGATGCTCTGTCCTGTCTGATTTAACGGATGCTTCCATTCCTTCTGAAATACCTCCGGTGTCCAGACCAAAGACAGTTGGATAATGCTCTCTGCCCGAAGTCCGTCCAGAATAAAACGGTCTGTAAACTGTCTGTCCGGCGAAGTTTCGCTGATTTTTCCCAGAGAAGGCAGACCCTGCAGCAGCTCTATCATTCCTGCATCCGGTGCAGCTCCCGTTGCTTTTGTGAAAGCCTCAGAAAAATCCGTCCGGGTAATCGGTCCGACTCCATCGACACAATCTCTCGTCATATCTGCCAGATAAAACAGCACTTCCTTTATAACTTCCGGGCTAAGTTCCGGATGCATACCAGCTTCCCTCTCACATATTTTTTCCAGCAGGGCATGCCAGAAGCTGCATATATTATCCAGAGAATGTTTCACAGAACAGACATCCTCCCCGTATTCCTGCAGCAGCCGGATTGATAAAGGACTTCTTGGAAACCATACGGGAAGCAGCTCCAGTTTCTTATTTTCAGATATTTCCGGCATATTCCGGGAAACAAACTCCAACGCTTCCATTTCTGTAAATTCCGGATGACATTCCAACAGGACTGCCTGTTTTTCATCCAGTCCCAGACAGGACAGCATTTCTTCATCAGAATTAAAAAAATACTCCCTTCCGGTAATCAGGATGCCGCCCTGCGCCCTGTCCACCATATCCCTTAGCGCCTGCACGGAATTCGCCCTGATATACCGCATGCTCTGCATATCTCTGTTCCATGACTTCTGTTCCATCTCATCAAAGCCATCCAGCAGGTACACAAAATGAGAGCTGTCAAAGCTTTTCAGCACTTTGTCCACCTCTATCCCCAAATCCTCAAAATGTCTGGCAAGAATTTCCTGTGCCCGTTTTGCTCCACCATGCTCTCTTAAATTCACCGAAATGACATACTGTGCCTGCGCTGCCCCTGACAGGATTTCAAAAACCTCCCTCACGCACCGGCTCTTCCCCGTTCCGGATGCTCCTTCCAGGATAACCTTCCCGCCCTTTTTCAGCAGTCCGGCAATATCCTCCACAGAAAGCTCTTTTCCATCCCTTTTGTTATGGTATGTCACCCGGACGTAAGCTTCCTGCCCGGAACTGCCAAAGGGCTTCTGTCTGCGCATCGTCAGATAATTGTCATACGCAAAATATTCCCCCTTCAATTCTTTTCCTTCAAAGTTCCGCCCCATCATACTCTCCCTCATTTTTGATTGCTTTATCCTGCCGCAGTTTAGTCTATTATGATTGTCCTTAATCCTGATAATATCACATTTATCTCAATCTGTCTATCTGATTTCCTCCAACATTCTTTTTCCACAGACATCCCAGTCCATGGGATGATAGGTTTTCAGTTTTTCCTTTAACTGCTGATACTTTTCTCTGTCCTCTTTATACTCCCGTACTATCTCGCAAAGCTGCGCCGGATTATCCTGCTCAAACCACAGACAGTACTCCCCTGCCACCTCTCGCGAAACAGGAATATCTGCGGCAATAACCGGTGTTCCCCGGCAGATTCCCTCAATCAGAGGCAGTCCAAAGCCCTCCGTATAACTGCAGAACGCCAGAAATTCCGCATGCTGATACAGATATCCGATTGCCTTATCGTTCAGCCCCTCCAGATGGAATACCCCTTTTCCAAAATCCGGGTGTGCATGCAGCTTCTCTGCAAAAGCTTCCATATTCCAGCCAAGATATCCCGCAAATACAATGTTATAGCCCATCTGCTTTAAGCCCTGATTATATGCTTCCAGTAATAATTTATGATTCTTCCGGGGTTCCACGGTTCCTACCATCAAAATATAAGGTCCGTCCTGTACAACCTTCCGCAGTTCCTCCGAAACCTCTTCCTCTGCCACAGGCTTCCCCTTCCCGAAATTGGCGCCAAGAGGCACTACCTTACATTCCGGCAAAGCCACCTGCATCCTGTCTGCCAGCTTCTGAAGCTCCGCAGTCGTCGCCGCCGCATTGACAATAATCTTATCCGCATATTGCAGATGCGCCCCGATATAATCCATAAAATTATAAACGCCCCTCTGCAGACAGTACTGGGGGTGCGTAATGGAAATAATATCGTAAATATGCGCAATAATTCCGGCTCCCTGCGCCTTGATTTTCGGCAAAAGCCAGCTTCTTTTCACTCTGCACATCCATGCCGCGTCCAAATCAAAGAAAATACAGTCTTTCCCCATTTCCTCCCAGGGCACCTTCTGCGCCGTTATCATTTTATTTTTTACGCCCTTCCCTTTCAGGTAAAAATCACAGAATTTTTTATTATCAATTCTGTGATAAATATTCTCCCGGGCATTGTAGTGCAGAAGTACAATATTTTCTCCTCTGTCCTGTATCAGCCGTACCGCGATTTCTCTGGTAACACGCTGGATTCCCGTGACAAAGGTAGCCAGTGTAAGCACTGTAACATCAATGTAGATTTTCACAGAAATACCCTCCTGATGATTTTCTGTACCGGCTCCGGCAGCTTTTTCCCGAATTCCCGCAAAGAAGATTTATCCGTCAGTCCGTACAACAGTCCCAGCATATGATATCGAAGTCCCTTTTTCTGTTCAAAATAGGGATTATTCGTCAGGCTGATATGGTTGATTGCCACAACACTGCTTCCGGTAATGCTCTGCAGTACTTCCCGCTGGAAAGTTTCCCTCGCCTCTGCCTCCCTCTGCTTCCAGAAAGCTGTCGTTCTCTCATCCGGCAGCCTTTTCAGTGCCCCGACATAAACCGCCTCCATAAAGCTGTCATTGGGAAGCTCCAGATATTTTCTGACATCCACCTCATCCGGGTCACTCCCAACATCACATAAAAAGGTACTTTTCCGGTACTCCGGCACCTGCCCGGCAGCCTCCAGATTTTCCGCCACAAAATCATAAATCTTCCCATATATTTCCTGTTTTATTTCTTCCAATCCCCGGCCACCTCCTCAAATAATTTCAGATACTGCCCTATCACGTTTTCCATCCTGTATGCTTCCATGGAAAATTCCCGGATTCTCTGCTCCGGAACCTGCGGTTTTTCCATGCTTACCTTTATTTTTTCCGCCCATTCCGCCGCATCCAGAGGCCTGTCCACATAGACAGCCCTTCCCTGGGTTACTTCCTCCAGGCAGGTTTCCCGGGTTGTAATGGTAATCTTTCCCCTTCCCATGGCTTCTATCACAGGCATCCCAAATCCCTCGAAAATACTTGGGAACAAAAACAGCCGACAATTTTCATACAGCAAATCCCTCTCTGCATCCGATACAAACCCGGTATCTATTACATTTTCCGTAATCTGCAGGCGGTTCAAAGCCTCCTGAAAAGCTTCTCTGTTTCCTCCCACTCCGCTGATAACAAGGCAATCCTCTTTCCCCTCCTTTTTCCGCAGGGCAATCGCCTGTAAAAGAGTATCCAGATTTTTATGGGGCAGCATGGAGCTGACACAATAAAAATAAGCCCCCGGCTGAATAGCGTATTTCCCCTGTAAGGCTTCTGCTTCCAGACCCGATTGCTGTATCTTTACCGGAATATAAATTCTGCGCATCTTCTCCGCTGCCCTCGGATAATACTTTTTCAAATCCTCCAGACAGTAATCTGATATGGTGACAATTCCCCCGGAGCTTCTGCTGTCATAGCGCCAGCTTCTTTTCAGGAAAAGCCGCCGCAATGTGCCGAAATACTGCGGATAGTGCATCGCCTGTATATCATGAATCATATTCACATAGGGAATTTTTCTGCTGCTCAAAGGCTTGCTGTACACCGGAATGTACATTAAATCAATCCCCTCTTTTTCCGCCCGCCTGTCCAAATGCAGATTTTCCCATAAAATTCTGACTGGCTGCCGTCTGGACTCCACAGGCATCACCAGAATTTTCATATTGGAATATGCCTCATATCCCCGAAAGCTTTCTACATTATCCTCTGAGGCAAACAGCACATATTCATTTTTTGTGTCATAGCTTCCGAAGCCTTCCATCAGGTTTCTGATAAAGGATTCCGTCCCGCCGCAGATTCCCGGGCGCACCCATAACAAATCTATTCCGATTCTCACACTAATCTCCATTCCGCAGGCATCCCTTTGCCGAAGGAATCGCGAACTGAATTTCAGATTCAGTTCTGCGATAATGGCTACTTTGTGACGCCTGCGGCACAAATAGCCGTGTGAAACTTAGAACCTCTTCGCGAAAGAGCCTTTGCTCTGAGTGATTAGAGGTTCTTTTCACACTAATCTCCATTCCTGCAAACGCTTTTATTTTATCCCAGAATCATTTTTACCGCCTCAATGGCAATACATTCCAGAAGATACCACCTGCTGTAACCGTTGATTCTGTAGCAGAAAAGATATCTGTCCCGAATCCGGTCTGCTGCCTCCTTCAGGCTCTTATGGTTGCTGGCTCCGCCCATTCTGAAATCCGCCAGCACCCTGTCCACGGTCACAACAGGAACTCCTGCCCTCCGCATCTGCAGATAGCAGCCGTAATCATCATGAATCCCCTTCTGCCGGAACGGGTACTTTTTATAAACCGCAGCCTTTACAAACATCGTGGGATGATTCCAGTCCCTTGAGGTCTGGATTCGGCGCAGCCTCGCCTTTTTTACAAAGCTGCTGCCATCCGCCCTGTGCAGACGGATATTTGCAAACATCAACTCACAGCCTGTTTCTTCAAAGGTTTCCACCACCGTTTTCAGCGCATCCGGCTCGTACCAGTCATCACTGTTGATAATCCCGATAATTTCTCCCTCTGCCAGCCGGATTCCCTTGTTCATAGCATCATAGATTCCCCTGTCCGGCTCAGAAACAATCCGATAACAGATTCCCTTTTCTTCCATTTTTGCCCGGTAGCCCTCCGCCACCTCCACTGTTCTGTCCGAAGAGCTTCCGTCAATAATCAGATATTCTATTTGAAAGGGCTTTTCGGGCGCTGCCTGCTGTCCCAGCACGGATTCGATTGTCTTTGCAATGGTTTTTTCACTGTTATACGCCACCGTGATAATGCTGATTTTCATTTCTTTCATTTCCTTTTATTAAATACCCACACTCTCTGAATCTGATAGCTGGCAAAAAACAGCACAAGATCCACAAATACCTTCAAACCGGAAGGCTCCCAGTTTAACAACTGAAACAGTCCGCTGACCAGTGCCCAGGAGCAAAGCATCTGGCACACGCACAGTATGTAGTAGCGTATGAGAGCCCCTGAGGTTTTTCCCTTTCCCTTGAAAACAAGAGAGCGGTTCATGGAAAAATTGAACAGGGAGGAGCAGATTCTTGCAAGTACCGTTCCGCCTAAAATGCAAAGATTGGCTGGCAGGGACGAAAAAAGGGTCTTTGTCAGCAGAGTGAACAATCCGATATCCAGCAGAAAAGAAAGAATCCCGGATGCCGCGAAACCAAAAAAGCAGCCAAACAGCACTCTGTAAATACGCAGAGAATCCTTTACTGCATGGAAATGGGTAGCACGGTTACTGTCCACATAAATCGTCTGTATTTCCACCTCTTTTATCTGCCACTTGCACCGCACAGCATCAATCAGCATCTTGATTTCATATTCAAACCGTTCTCCCTCCAGCCGCAGACATTCTGCCAGAAATCCGTATGGAATCCCCCTTAGACCCGTCTGGGTATCCCGAATCTTTTTTCCATATAAAAGAGCAAACACCGCTGTGGTAATATGATTTCCATATCTGCTTTTAAAAGGGGTATCTTTGGAAAAATTTCTTGTCCCCAGAATCAGGGCTTCCTCTTCCAGCAGGGCTTCTGCCACCCGCTTTGTGTCCTCCGGGCTGTGCTGTCCGTCTGCATCCACAGTGACCACGCCGGAGATTTCCTCCGGTTTGTATTCATTTAAAAGACAGGAAAATGCCGTTTTCAGCGCCCTTCCCTTTCCCTGATTTACCGCATGGCGCAGCAGCCTGATATCCGCCCCTGTCTCTTCTGCAAACTGAATTGCCTGTTCAAAGTATCCTCTGTTCTCCGCCTTGCTGCCATCATCCACCAGCACAAACCGGGAAAATCCACAGCCGCACAGATTTTTTACAAGCTGAGGCATATTCTCATCCGGGTCCAGGGATGGAATTACCACTGCAATTTTTTTTAACATTTCCCCTCTCATTTATCTAACCGTATCCTTCCCGCAGATATCCGTTTATCGAGGAAATCGCGAACCGAATTTCAGATTCCGTTCTTTTCACACTGTTCCGCCAAATGTACAGATTCTGCAAAATCGTATACCCGGTACTCCTCCGGATACTCACTCATACTTTTCTCATAAGTCATATTGCCAAATGCCTTTTTTACCAGCCCGCCGGGCTTTCCGCCCATCGCCTCCAAAAGGCCGACAAAGGGTACCAGCCATTTCCACAGCGCAATTTTCTTTCCATGCTCCTTTGCTATCTGCTGCACCAGAGAGGCTGTGCAGACATACTCCCTATTCTGGGGAAAGAAAATTCCCCTCTCTTCCCTGCAGATAAGCAGACTGATAAATTTACAGAGATTTCCCACATAAAGCATGCTTCTTTCATTCTTCACCGCAGGGAAAAAGGGCAGCTTTCCCGCCAGCTTCGCCAACAGCGGATAATTTCCCTTCGAGCCCTCCCCGTAAATCATGGGAGGTCTTAAAATCACAACCCGGAAAGAATCCTCATCCAGCTTCCGCAGCTTTTCCTCTGCCCTGACCTTGCTGTCCCCATAAAAATTTGCCGGCGCAAGCGGTGTATCCCGGGTAATCATCCGGGGCTGCTTCATGGAAGCGCTCTCCCCGTAGACAATCATACTGCTCATAAAAATGAACTGTTTTACCCCTTCCGTCTTTGCCTTTTCCGCACATCGGGCAGTCAGCTCCGTATTGACCTGATAGTATAACTGTTTTTGTTCTTCTGTTACCTTTGACACATCCGCATGGGCAATCCCCGCCACATGGAACACCGCCGCGTATCCGGAAAAATCCGTTTTCTCCCAGTCCGTTTTTTTCAAGTCCAGTGTATCTGTCTGAATCCGGGGGCAATTCTCCGAAACCCATTTTTCAAAGCTGGTTCCGATATAGCTGTGCGCCCCGGTAATCAGGACACGAATCGGCTCTTTTTCCTCTATCTGCATATTCAATTTCGCCTCCTGATACTTTCTACACAAATTCCGGGCTATTCTCACGCAGGTTCCTTTTTATTTTTTCCCACATTCCTGCGCGGCTTTCTTTCTATTTTTCTCCAGTTCCCCGGTGCCGCCTTCCACAACGCCCTCCTGTTTTGCCACAGAAACCACCGTGCCAAGCAGACAGCGCAAATCCATCAGAAAGCCCATTTTCTGTACATATTCCCCGTCCAGCCTTGCCTTCACATCGATGGGAAGCTCATCCCTGCCGTTAATCTGTGCCCAACCTGTCAGTCCCGGCAGAATATCGTTTGCGCCGTATTTATCCCGCTCCGCAATCAAGTCGTACTGGTTCCAGAGCGCCGGACGCGGGCCTACGATTGCCATATCTCCCTTTAAGATATTGATAATCTGGGGCAGCTCGTCCAGACTTGTTTTCCTTAAAAAGCCCCCCATCTTCGTAATATACTGCTTCGGATTGCTCAGAAGATGGGTCGGTGTATCCTTCGGGGTATCAATCCGCATGGTGCGAAATTTCAGGATGAAAAAATGGCTTTTGTAAATCCCCACCCGCTTCTGTTTAAAGAAAACAGGCCCCTTTGAATCCAGCTTGATTGCCAGCATCAGAAGTAAAAACAGGGGCGAAAGTATAATCAGCCCCAACAGGGCAAGCACTCTGTCCAATATTTTTTTCACTGTCTTATACATCAGCTTCTCCATTTCTGCACACTTTTCTCCCGCGCATCTTCCCACTGATAGGTTGTCACTATCTCGCTGATATGCTTTCGGATATCTCTGTCCTCACGCTTTGCATCCGCTATCAGCTCTTCCAACTGCTTTTCAAAAATCTCTGTATCAAATTCAATGGGCTTTCCGATAAAAATCATTTTGTTGGCTGTCTTTTTCAGCCCTTCCTCATTCATCAGAAGCTCCTCATACATCTTTTCGCCGGGACGCAGTCCGGTAAACTTTATCTGGATATCCTCCCCTGCCTTATAGCCGGAAAGCTTAATCAGGTTGGTTGCCAAATCCAGTATTTTCACCGGTTTTCCCATATCCAGCACAAAGATTTCTCCGCCTCTTGCATAAGCGCCCGCCTGCAGCACCAGCGATACTGCCTCCGGGATAGTCATAAAATATCTCACAATATCAGGGTGTGTAACCGTTACCGGTCCCCCTTCCGCTATCTGCTGTTTAAACAGAGGAATCACGCTGCCGTTACTTCCCAGTACATTTCCAAAGCGTACTGCCACAAAATTTGTCTGGGATTTCTGGTTCATCATCTGGATAATCATTTCACAGATTCGCTTGGACGCTCCCATCACATTGGTGGGATTTACCGCCTTGTCCGTGGAAATCAGCACAAACTTTCTTACCCCGTATTTATCTGCTGCCTGCGCCGTTTTCCAGGTGCCCATGACATTATTTTTAATGGCTTCATTCGGGCTTGTTTCCATCAGTGGCACGTGCTTATGGGCTGCCGCATGATATACCACATCCGGTCTGTATGTGGCAAAGATGTCGTTAATTCGACTGGTGTTACGCACAGAGGCAATCAAAACAACCAAATCCAGCTCCGGGTATTTACGGATAAGCTCCTGCTGAATCTCATAGGCATTGTTTTCATAAATGTCTACAATAATCAGTCTTTTCGGGTGATGCCCCGCAATCTGGCGGCAAAGTTCACTGCCGATGGAACCGCCTCCCCCCGTTACCAGAACGGTCTTTCCCGACAGATAATCCAACACCTCCGCCACATTGATGCAAATCGGTTCCCTGCCGAGCAAATCCTCGATTTCCACCTCTTTTAATTTTGACACGGATACTTCCCCGTTAATCAACTGGTACATTCCGGGCAATGTCCGCAGCTTACAGCCGGATTCCTTACAGATGTCCAGAATTTCCTTCTTTGTCTGTACATTTGCCGAGGGAATGGCAAAAATAATTTCATCAATCCCGTAATGGGGAACTGCCTCTAATATCTTATCCCTGCCGCCGATAATCGGTATCCCGCGAAGCATCTTTCCATGGCAGCCGGGCTGGTCGTCAATAATACATTTCGCCTGCAGATTCAGATATCTGCTGCTCTCGATTTCTTTCAATATCATGTTTCCGGCTTCTCCGGCACCGATTACCATGACATTGATCCGGTTCTCCTTTCCTGCTGCCTCCGCCCGCTTGCTGTTTATCAGTCTTAAAATACGATAACCAAAACGGATACAGCAGGTTTCCAGCATCAGGATAAACCAGTATAAAATATAGTAGCTTCTCGGCATCTCCTGATGAAAAAGGTGACAGTAAATCACCTGTGCCGCCGTGGTGCATGCCGTTGCAAATACAATGTTAATCAGTTCGTTGGCGCTGGCATACCGCCACACGCTTTTATAAAGCTTCCATAAAGTAAAAAACAGCAGTGTCACCAGAATATTCGGAATCAGAATGTGTTCAAACTTCAGCAGAAATTCTTCATAAATGGCGCTGAAGCTGAAATCAAATCTGACATAAAGCGCCGCGAAGGATGCTACAATAATGGACATAATATCCATCAGCACCAGCGCAATAATCCGATTTACCGGAATTTTCAAAAAATTAACAGCCTTCTCTTTTTTCATTTTCTCCTCCATCCCTCTGGCAGGCTTCCCCGGAAACCTGTGCCTGTGGGGACGCTGTCTGCTTCAGGAATATCCGGTATGTGAACGCAAACCACATTCCTACCTGTACTGCTGCAAAATATTTATCTACTGCACCGTTCTGGAACAGATAATTTCCATAAGTAATTGTACTCAGCAAAACAGAAAGCACTGCATAGGGCAGATAGCGCACCTGCACCGCCACCAGCGCAATCAGCATAATATCCAGAAGGAACGTATATCTTTCGTGCATGGCAGGAAGATACATGGTGCATGTCCAGAGTGTCCAGCAAAGAAACCCCAGATATTCCTCCGGGGTATCCAGCTTTTTTCTTCCACTCATCACAACTAAAAGCCCGATTCCCAACAATAAAATCGTCACTCCCATAGCAAGACTCTTTAAAAAGTCATAATGTCCGCCCACCAAAATCCAGAAACTGGAAATATTCAGATACATTGCCCGATATTCATCAGATTGTGCAATGTAAACAGAAAACGGCGTCAAAAGCCCACGCCCCATAAAATATGCCGGAAGTCCCGACAGCCAGAAGCTTCCAATCGTAATCAGCAAATTGAACAGGCTGAATTTCTTTCTGTAAAAATAAAGGCAAATAACAAAGGGGAGGAAAAAAATCGCCTGTAGCTTAAATGCCAGCGCTATTCCAAAAAGGAAAAAGCACCTTCTATACTTCTCCTCATACAATGTTACCATCGCTTCAAAAATAAAAAAAGTGTACATAGCATCGCACTGTCCCCAGTAGGCGGAATTAAGCACTACCGTTGGCAGCAGAAGTACCACTCCATAAGGCACCAGAAAGTACAACGATTTTCTGTGTTCTCCAAACTGCTTTCTGATAAAATCCGCTACCGAAAAAGCAAGAAGATAGTCAAAAAGAATAGAAAAACACTTTATCAGGTAAACCGGCTTCCACGGGATATACGTCATCAACGCAATCATTGTCTGGTACAAAATATTATAGTTTCCCACCTGTTCTTTCAAAGAAAAAATACCGTTTTCCTTTATTTGGTCAAACCAGTCAAGCAGATAATAACTCATATCCTCCGAAATGAATGCCCGGGCATTATACCGCACATAGGCTCCTATCAGGCTCACCGCCAGAAAAAACAGGAGGCTTTTGTATTTCGTAATAGCTTCAATCAGCTTTTTCTCTCCCTTTGTCATCGTTCTCTCCGCTTTTCCTATCTTCTACATCAAATCAGGGGACCAGTCCAAATCTGTGTCGCCAGTGGTCGGACCGCTGTCACCGCCATTATCACTTCCACCATTGTCATTGTTATCGTTATTGTCGTCTTCGTCCTCATCCTCCTGAGGTGCCGGAGTCGGAGTTGCCGCAGCAGGTGCCTGCGTAACCGTTGGAGCTTTTGTTGCAGTGGGTGCTTTCGTTGCGGAAGGTGCCTTCGTTGCGGAGGGCGCCTTTGTAGCCGCAGGAGATGCTGTGGGCTGTGGCGTTTCCACCGGATTGCCCTGTTCATCATAGGTAATTGTCTTTATCTCATAGGAAACCGTTTCCCTGTTCGCCCAGAGGTCAAATACCTCCCCTGCCGGAAGATACCCGGTAGAAATGCTGTATTCTCCAACAGGCACTCCCCCGGAATAGGTTCCCTTTTCCCATACAATTTCTCCTGTCGTCCCGTTAAAAATCCAGGACTCATACTCTCCATTGTATGCCCGGTCTGAAATGCCCGTCTGTAAAAGGCTGGTTTTATTATCCCCCTGTTTTAACAGAACCAATCCATTTTCCCCGGCAAGATAGCTTACATTAGAAAACGCCTTACCATCAACATCATATCCTATCTGGACAGAAAGCAGAGTTTCCCCGCTCTGTACCAGCGCATAACTTCTAAAGCCCTCGCACAATCCCACAGAAAGGCTCTCAAACCATTCCTCACTGCTAATCATGTGGATGCCTTCTCCCAGATAATCTTCCACTTCCAGATTTAACAGCATGGATTCCAGTTCTTTCTGCACCGCTGCTTCCTCTTCGGCTGTCAGATTTCCCGACTGGCAGAGCAGATGCACCGCATTATCATTACCCGTAACCGGATTCTGTGCTTCCACCTGTGACATATCTATCTGTACCGGCTGAGGCATTCCGTCCACCGGCTCCACGGAAGAAGATTCTGTTACGCTTTCTTCCGTTCCATCCCCGCACCCTGTCAGGGAAAGGCTCAAAATCAGCCCTGTGAGTACACCATATGTTACTTTCTTCATATTTTTATTATACATTTTCATCCTCATTCCGCAGGCATTCTTTTACCGAAGGAATCGCGAACTGAATTTCAGATTCAGTTCTGCGCCTGCAGCCTCAGCCCGCATCTCCACCGGAAACACTGTTCCTGTTATCTCTTGGTAATCCATCCCCATCTGTGATAATATCCCGCAGAAACCAGTAAGTATCCGTTCCCTGCTGATAAATTCCACTGTTCAGTAATTGCTGTGCCAAATGATAAATGCTTCTTGCCTGTGCCGGTCCGTAAATCGTATAAGTGATTCCGTTTTTCTCCAGAACACTGTATCCCCGGAAGGCAAATGCCGTTTTATACTGTTCCGCAGGCAGCCCTACCAATACAGAAGTATACCGGTATCTGCCGTCTACCGTTTCGTACACAACATCCTGATGGTTGCCGTTTGCGTCCGTTCCATAGGAAATTCCCGCTTTCACCTTTGCTCCGCCCAAAACCATGGGATATGCCGTCCGATTGGAATCCGCCATAACCAGCGTACCATATTCCTTTAACCGGAAACCGTTCACCCCGGCTTCTGACAGAAGATTCTGCCTGAGTTCCGCGGAAATCCCCGTTTTAAACCGGATGCCCGATTTTCCCGTAATCCGGATGGAAAATCCATGATAGGTCAGCAAATTCTGTAAGCCCGGCTCCGCCGTTGCCACATAAGTCAGCCCGTCATAGGAAAGGCTCCATACATACATTCCCGTGGGCACGCCGCCTGCGTTATATTGATACATTACCGCCGTTTTTGCATTGCTGTCTGCCGCCGTCACCGTCAGTATATTATTGCTTACCGTTCCCTGATAAGCCACGCCGTCCAGCCAGAGTTCTGTTCCGCTGTATCCCTCCGGAATGGCTATCTGTACCTTGGTATCCGGTGTGGGAATCCCACAGGGCTCTGCGGGCATATTTTCATAAACCGGGATTTTAAAGACAAAGGCGCTGTCCAGAACCCCGGCATTCTGATACTGCTTTTTCGTACTTGCCGCCTCTGTGGTGGGCGCGCTGATATTCTGCATATATTGGTGGGTATATAAGGCATAATAGCCGTTGGGATTTACATTATATTTCTGTAAATAAAGAGTATCCTGCCCTCTTTTTATGTAGTTATTGGAAAGAAGGTCTGCACCGCCCAGAATGGATTTATAGGCATCTGTCCAGCCCTTGCTCACCGCATAACTCAAGCCGCTTTCCACAACCTCCTTTGTTGTGGTACCGGTAGCGGAAACATTGAAATAATTGTAATATCCTTCAAAGCCCGGATAGGTACCGGAAATCAGGCCGGAGGTTCCCTGCCCCTGCTCCTGCAGAATTCTGGCTGCCAGATGGTAAGGGCTGATTTCCCTTCCCTCTTCCTTTCCGATACTGTAAATAATGAAGCTGTATGTCATATCCGTTCCCGGCGCATTGACGCTGTCATTCATAAAGGTATTTTTCAGGAAATCGCTTACCGCCGCCTCGGTATGATATTCCGCATTGTAGGTCAACTGTTCAAACTGGAAAATGGCATTTTCCTGCAGGGCATTTCTGGGATCCATGTACAATTCTACCGCCGCCTTGGAAGCATAATACCAGTTGCCGGAATCATAAAGCCCGTTTTTCGCCCAGTCTGCTGCGCTTTTATAAACAAGGCTCTTTGCCCCCTGCATTTCATTATAAATCACCGTATCCCAGTCCAGGGTGGTATTCATTTTGGCAAAAATCCAGTTGGGATGCTGCTGTTTCAAAGCATTCAGTGCCGGGCGGTAGCTTTCCGGAAACTGCTCTACATCCGCATAGGTTCCGTTTTCCGCAATAGTATAAACAGCCGCAGCAGGATTCATGCCGTAGGTTTCTTCCCATTCCAGAAAACGGCTGTCCGAACAGGCAAGATTCGCCCGCTTCACATAGCCGTAAAAGGTCTGTCCGTTATATTCCAGTGAAACATACTCCCAGACCTCATAATTTTCATCCACATAAACATCCAGCAGATTGACAAGCTGACCGCTCAAAACGGTAACTGCCGTCTTTCCCTTTTCATCCGGGGTTTCCTTTACATCATAAGTATCCTGTAAGTAAACCAACGCCATAATATCCCGCTCTGCCGCCAGTTCTGTCAGCTTTTCCCCTGCCTCCTCGATTATCTGGGCAGATTCCTCATCCATGGACGCGCTGCATCTGGGCAGATTTTCAAAAGCCCTTGCGCTCCCCGATAAGAACACAAATGCCCCGGCGCAAAGGGCCAGGGTTAAGGCAGTATATACATGTTTTTTCCAGAATCCTTTTTCCATACTTTCTTTGTTACTCCATTTTGTATTTACAACTTGTCCGCTGGTTAATTGGCGCAAAAATAGCATATGCCTTGTGCAGGCACGGCACATGTGCGCTTCCCTAAACTCGCAAATCCGCGCTGTCGCGCTCCCCGCCCTGCTATCGCAGGGCATTTGCTCGTTAATAGGCGCAGAAAAACAAATATCGCCTTCGGCGCTGCTTGTTTTTCCTTTGCGCCTATTATATCATACCTTATCGAATGTGTCTAAGTATTGCGTGGATTTTGCGGATTGTACGGGGGGCAATCGCGAAAAGGGTATGGTAAGTCTTATTTTTTCCTGTCAGCAGGGGATTTGTCATGGCGTGTAACCAGTTTTTCCGCATCCATGACACCACCTCTGTATAAAGTGTGTTGGTTTTCCGCATCTGGGCGATGGGCACATGTAAAAGGTAGTCCAGCCGCTGAAAGACGCCAAAGCGGAACGCTTCCTTCTTTAACCGTGGATATTCCTTTTCCACAAGTTCTTCTGCCATATCCGCGTTTCGCACAATATCCTCGAAAACCCGGGAGAAATTATTGGCTCCCTCTTTCCGGGAATTGCTCCCTATCCGGTAAAACACATGATAGCACTGATTCGGCAGAGAAACAATGGGACTGACATCCTCCAGGATCCGAAGCAGCAAATGAAAATCTTCATTTAAAATGCCTTCTGGAAAAAGTTCTTCCTCAAAAGCCTCTCTTGCTATCAGCTTTGTGCAGAAGGAGCAGTCCCCTCTGTGCATTAAAAGCTCCCGCAGAAAATTCTCCGCCGGAATACATTCCGGCTTTTCGGGGGGCTCACAGATATCAGGCAGCCGGTGTCCTTCCTGGTCTATCTCATCCCGCCCCACCTGCGCTGCCTTAACCTGATATTTTTCTATGGCAGCCTCCAAAAGTTCATACATCCGGCTGTCCACATAATCATCACTGTCCACAAATCCCAGATACCTGCCTTTTGCCTTTGCAATTCCCAGATTTCTGGCAGAAGAGGAGCCTCCGTTTTCCTTATGAAACACCCGGATTCTGGCATCTGCCTCCCCCAGCTTGTCGCAGAGCTGTCCGGTTCCATCCGTGGAGCCATCATCCACCAGCAGTATTTCCAGATTTGGATAGGTCTGCCTGCAAAGTGATTCCACACATCGGGGCAAATATTCCAATATGTTGTACACGGGCACGATTACACTGATTAGAGGCTTTGCTTCTGCCATGCCTGATTCATCCTTTCCACATCTTTCTTCCATTTCCTTTCAGAAATAACAGGTGCTATTGAGCAGGGGCCCGATACCGGTTCCTGATATCGGCACTCTTTTTCCTTTGCCTCTGCATCTTTCAGGAAACCTTTCTGCCTACAGAATGCCACCAGTCTTTCCGCTGCATTTTCCCCATTCCATTCCCCGGTGATTGTCCTGATTGCTTCCGTTCCCATTCTTTTACAAAGTTCCGGATTTCTGACCAGTTCTTCCGTCAGTTCAAACAATCTCTGTTCCTGTCCATCCGGATAAATAAAACCGTTTCCTCCATGCCGAATCAGATAGGGCACCGCGCCCATCATATGGTCCCCCACAACGGCGCATCCACTGTTCATGGCTTCATTTACCACAGCTCCCCAGCCCTCCTGCCTGTCGCTGGTTGCCAGATAAATACTTGCTTTCTCCATCAGTTCCCTGACCTTTTCCGGGGGACAGTATCCGGGAAAACTCACCTCTTCCTGCAATCCGTACTGTTCCACAAGGGCTTTCGTTTCCTTCTCCAGTTCCCCGCCGCCTATCATATCCAGATGAAAGGAATATCCCTTTTCCTTCAGATATTTTGCTGTTTTTACAGGCAGCTCCGGGTGCTTCCAGTCAATCATCCGCGCCGCCCAGAGCAGACGAACTTCCGTTTTCTGTTCCATCAGCCTGTCCACATCATACTGTCTGGTTTCGGGAAAATATCCCCATTTTAACATCTTTCCGGGGTATGCCCTGACAATATGAAAATCCGACGGTACATAAGCCCCGGCGCATAACAGGTAAACCGGCGCCTTCCGATATCTGGTATGGTCCTGATACTTCTTTTTTAAGCCTCTGGGCGAAACTGCTTTCCACTGCCCTGTTTTGTACAGTCTTTCGCTGTAGCGAATCACAGGTTTCCCGGCTTTTAGCCTGCCCTGAATATAGCTTTCCTCATCCGTGCCCCCAAGCATCACCACTTCTGCCTCTTCTATCCACCTCCGGCAAAGCTCCGGTTCTTCATAATAACATTTCAGATAAGGCTGTTCATTCTTTTCCTTCCAGCCCATCCGGATTCTTTCCTCCGACACCTTTTCTGTCTGAATAAACGCAAACTCTCCATCCAGAAGCCGGTACATGGCATTACAGAAGGGAATCTGGTGATGATTCAGATAATTGGAAACCATAACAAACTTCATGCTGCCTCCATTCCTGCGCAAAATTCTATCCTTCATAAGGATTTCCGTTCCTGCGTGCCGGGCTTTATATATGCCTGCTCATTTCTGCATATATTTCCTGCATTTCCTTGTAATTTCGTTCTTTATCGTGATTATTTCGTGCATGATTTCTTGCATTTTCACAAAACTGCTTTCTTTTTTCAGCATCCGACCACATTTTTATTGTGTCATCCGCTATTGATTTTGCAATAATCTTTCCAAATTCTTCCGTTGTTTTGTAAAAATCACATTCGTTATCAAATTCATTTTTTGGAGTTTTAAATCCCTCATACAAAAATCCATCTTTTCCGCCCTCAAACACGGAACTAATCCCCCCCACATCTGCACTGATACAGGGCACTCCAAGAAGCATTGCTTCCCCCAGTGAATTAGGGGAATTTTCTATGGCCGAGCAACACACAAACAAATTACTTTTCAAGTATTGCTCCTTCATTTGCTCTCCGCTCAGACGCCCCAGAAAAACAACCTTTTCCTCCAGATTTCCCCGGCAAATCAACTGTTGCAGATATTTTCCGTAGGCGGAAATTTTCATCCGGTTAAGCAGGCTTCCCTGCCGCAGCAGACTGTTTCCCGCCACATACAGCTTCACATCCGGATACTGCTTTTCTATCAGGGGCAATGCTTCCAGCATATAGTGCAGCCCCTTCAGCGGATAATCCCCCTGGCTGACAAAAATGCTGTGAGGAATACAGTTTTCCTCGCTCCATACCCCTTCATAAAATTCCGGTCTGAGGGTTTCATGCAGGGTAGCATACCGTGCTTTCGGATTCCAGCGCTTTGCGTAAAATTCATCAAATTTTGTCCGCCCAGCTATGGTTCCGGCAAGTTCCAGTGCTGCCCGCTCCTGCTTTCCCCGCAGTACAAATTTTTCCCGCTGCTTTTTCAGGCTATCCCGCTTTAAAATATCCCGCAGGGTTGCAGACCGAATCACCTTCTCCGGCAAATTGGCATAATAAGCCTCCGCGTATGCTGTACAAATTCCCTGAATACTAATAAGCAATCCCCCCTTCGGTTCAAACACCTTGCTCATAGCCAAAGTATGGGGGTATTCCGTTCCAAAGCAATGTACCAAATCCGGCTTAAAATCCGCCAGAATCTTCTGCATCCTTCCTTCCAGCGCTGCATCATACTTTTCCGGACAGGTCATTTTTTCATAAAATCCATAAAATTTCAGGGCAGCCTTTCCCTCTCTTTTCACCTCTCCCGAAAGAATTTCTTCTCCGGAACCAGTTAAATTTTCCGGCATCGGAGCCGCCACAGCAAGTTCAATGCCACTCTGCCCTCCGTTTTCCAAAACAGTTTCTGCCAGTCCGGAAAGCCAGCCTTCCTTATTGGAAGCCTCTACTCCCAGTTGTTTTGCAACTGCCGGAAGCATTATATTGCATAGCCATAAAATTCTCATCCTAACCTCCTGTACTATTCCGCATTTTACACATATTCATCACACTTACCTAATTAAATATCCAGTTCCTATAGGGCAGAAGCCTGATATCCACCGCATACATTCCTTTCAGCAAAAAGACAAAATAAATTCCAAAAGCGCCCACCACAGCCGCCAGACACAGACGGCGCAGAACCTTATTCTCCATCTCCCCGATTAATCTGGGCAACAGAAAAATCTGACTGATAATCATATAGTAACCGATTCTGGAAGTTTCCGGCACAAAAGAACCGCAGCAATAGACCACAAATCCGAATAAATTCAGGAAAAAATAAAATCTGTTTACCACATTATCTCTCAGACTTTTTTTCCAGCAGATTGCACAGAGCAACAGCACGCAAATACATTTCAGCAGATTGACATAGGAAATCTGTCCGTTGTCAAAACCGGAGTCCCGATAATAGGGATAAAAGGTAAAAATAATTTCCCGGTAAAAATCCTTACACAATATGAGGCTGGTTCCGAATCCGGCTCCCAGCGCATAAAATAACGGCTTTAATTTTATTTTTGCCAGCCATTTTGCCAGTAAATATACGGGAATCACCAACAGAACGGATTTATGAATCAAGGCCCCCAAAAGTACACAGAGAATAAACTTTCCGTACTCCCCCCGCAGAACATATTTCATGGAAAAGAGCGCCAGCGCCAGTGCAAAATAGTAGCGGACTGAATTTAAACTGTTAAAATAGTAGCCGCCGGTCATGAGCAGATACAGGGAAAAGACTACGGAAACCGCCTGGTCCCGTAACGCCCACATGAAGAACAACACCGTGGTAATGGAAAAGAAAGCAAAAATGGACAAATACTGTATCTTTCCCTCGGTAAACAGGCTTCTGAACAATCGCACAATTCCATTGAAGCCAAACTCCGATGCCACATGCCGGTTCTGCTCTATCAGCTGGAAGTTCAGCCAGTACACCCAGTAATCATTTCCCACTGCAATCCTGCAGGCAGAAACTCCCGCCAGAAGCACAAAGATTGCAAAAAGTGCCACCCGGTTTCTCGCCTGTCGCCTGTCACAGCCCACAGCTTCTCCGGGAAGCCTTCCGCCCCGCAGATATCTGGGAACATCCTGCCTGTTGTCCACAAAACAGGCAAGCAATATGGTAAGGGCGGTCAGCCCGATATAAACCAGCGCACTTTTCTCCATCCTCTGCTTTCTCCTTTTCTCACCTCATTTTTTACCCCTGTAACTTCAAATGTCCCTCTTTTCCTTCCCGGATACCCTGCTTCATTTTTTCATAGGCTTCCCCAACGCTTCTGTCCTGACAAAATACCGCTTTATGCGCCAAAAGGAACCGCAATGCCATCGCTTTTGCCAGTCTGCCATAGAGGAAATGGTAAAGCACCCCTCTGTCCCGGAAAAACCTGTCCGTATAACCGTGAAACCATGTGGATTCTCCCGCTTCCTCCCTTGCAATCGTCACCGGTGAGGTATAAACCCGGTATCCCTTCTTCATAAACTCCTTTAAAAACAGGCTGTCCTCCCCGTTACTGTAAGGCGCCCCGCCTCCAAACAAAAGGGAAAAAGTAACTCCCGAAGCAAGCAGACTTTCCCGGCGTACCGCAAAGCTCACCGCACCGTATCTGCCGCAGTTATACCATCTGACCCTCTTTTTCGCTGTATTATGGTAGGTCTGGCGTTCTTCTGACACCGTTACATTAAAAAGAATCATATCCGCCTGGGGATTCTCCTCAAATGCCGCCGCAACAGCCGCCGCATACCCCGGTTCGTATACAATATCCTCATCGGAAAAAAGGCAGATATCCCCATCTGCCCTCAAAATTGCCTCATTTCTGCTTCTTCCTACACCTCTTTCCGGGAAAGAACAAAACTTTATTTTACAGCCGTCCTTTTCCGTTTCTTCCAGAGCAAATCTGTCACACTGATTTATAATCACCGCATCGGAAGCAAGCTGCATTTTTTCAAGCACCTCCGGCAGCTTCTGATTCATAACCGATGCCAATACCTGAACCTTCATCCGATTTTCATTCCTTTCGCACTGCATTTCCCATCCGGCAGCCTATTTGTATTTCCTCCCATAATAACAGTTCAGGAGCCATTCATCCGCCTCGCATAAAACAACAGCTGTTACATTGCAATCCTGTTCCGCCAGAAATTCCAGTGCCGCCTCCAACTGCTTTCCTGCATGCTTCCCGGCACGAACTGCCAGCAAAATTCCATCTGCTTTCCGAAGCTCCCTGCATCCCTCCGGGCAGAGGAACACCGCCGGTGCCGGAATCCAGTTTTTCCCTGCCGGAAGCTCCTTACAGATTTCTGCAGAATCCAGCGTATCCTGCACGGTACACACCGCAATATTTTCCTTCCCCTCATAAAAATACCGGAGATTCTCTTCCAGCTTCCTGCTTTCCAGTGTACCCGCTGCTTTTTTTCCGTATCTTCTCTCAATGGTAGCAGGCAGCCAGACAGCATCCTCTCCCAGCTCCTTTAAAAGCAAAAAGATAATGCAGCCAAAGCAGGACAGGATTCCGCTTAGAAGAAAGGCCCTTGCCGGTCTTACATCCCGTTTTACCAATGTTGCTTCCTTCGGGCTGTCCAACACCTGAACCGCCTCAATTTCCTTTATCTCACCGGGAAATTTTTCCAGTATGACCTCTTCTGCCGCATGGGCAATCTGAATACATAATTCCGGGCTTTCGCAGGTTGCCTCTATGGACGGCACCCGCAGGTCAGATGCCAGCTTTGCCTGTAACGCCCCGGTCAGTTCTTCTCTGGTAAGTCCGGTTTTTTCCATCATTCCTTCCAGAAAAAAATCGGTTGTCAGATAGGTGTTCCAGGTGGTTTCGTTAATGTATACAACCCCCACATCCTTTTCTTCTTCCACGGCATAATCTACATGAAAAGTGGAAGCTGCACAATATTCTGTTTCAGCCACCAGTACATTTTTCCCATAATATATCCCGCCAAAAATCAGGGTCCCCGCCAGTGTGACGAGCAGAATCCATTTCCCCTGTACCAGCATCCGCAGCACCGTCAGCCGCAGGTCAAAGGGTTCCTTACCATAACTGCCTTCCCACATATTCATAGCCGTGCCTTTCCGCAACCCGCAGCACCGTCAGCCGCAGGCACTATTATTCCTTTTCCCGGTTCTTTTCTTCCTTCAACGCGGTAATCTGTTCTGTTTCCACTCCCTCTGTGCTGTCCGGCCAGAACAGTACTTTCAGGGTTAAAAGCATCAGCTTAATATCAAGCCATACCGAATAATTTTCAATATAAGTTAAATCAAGTTTTAACTTATCATAGGGTGATGTATTATATTTGCCATATACCTGAGCAAATCCCGCAAGCCCTGCCTTTACCTTCATACGGAAAGCAAACTCCGGCATAACCTCCAGATACTGTTCAATAATCTCCGGTCTTTCCGGTCTGGGGCCGATAAAGGACATATCCCCCCGCAGAATATTAATCAACTGGGGAAGCTCATCCAGACGGCATTTCCGTATAAATTTGCCTACCGGTGTAATACGGCTGTCATTCTTCTGTGCCAGCCTTGCCACTCCGTCCTTCTCCGCATCCGTTCTCATGCTCCGGAACTTCATAATATAAAAGGGCTTCTGATTTATGGTGCATCTCACCTGCTTATACAGCACCGGGCCTCCGTCATAAAGCTTCACGGCAAGCGCCGTCAGCAGCATAAAGGGAGATGCCAGAACCAGTAAAATCAATGCACAGACAATATCTATTGTCCGCTTAAAAAAACGCTGTTCCATCGTCAGGCAGTACTCCCTTGTCAGAAGCATGGGGCTGTCAAAGACATGCAGCTCCGAGGCGCCGCTCATGATAACATCCGTTATTTTAGGAAAAATATAGACACGGATGGAATGTCCATAGCAGAACTTCACCAGAGGACTTCTGTCCTCCACGGAAATGTCCCCCAGAACAACCGCATTGCACTCATCCGTTTCATACGCCTTCAGGATTGTATCACAGATTGCGTCATATCCTTCCTTTACATCCATCGTTTTCGTAATCAGATACTTGTCCCGTCTGCTCTCAAATTTATTGCAGATATCCTCTATGGGTCGGTTCCCATGAATCAGAAGCAGCTTTCTGGGAGGAAAAATATTCTGATAAATCCGGTTTGCAATATTGACATAAATGATAACAATAATAATCTGCTCCAGCATCATCGCCAGAAAATCCCCGGGATGAATCAGCCCACGCGCCATAATTATCATTTCAAAATAGATAATAATATTCGCCAGCAGCGTGGACAGCACCTGAGAAAATACGATTTCCGCATTCTTCTGATATCCCAGCCGCATGCCGCCATAGGTAGCGGAAAAGAACAGCAGAACAATGGTATAAAAGGCAAGCTCTGCAAAAGTACCTCTTCCCCATAATCCCTGCAAATCCTCTACTACGCTGTACTGGAAGGAGGAACTCCAGTGGATATAGAAATCCGCCGCCTCCAGAACAATACAGATTCCTATCAGTCCCAGATTTATCAACCTTTTAAAGGTTTCCAGTTTTCTCAGTTTTTCTTCATTGGCAGAACTGCTCAAGATAAAGTTCCTCCGCTTTCTCGTTTTATTCTTCATACTAATCCCCATTCCGCAGGTATTTCTAACACCTGCGGAATCGCGAACTGAATATCCAGATTCAGTTCTGTGATAAAAACTGCCTTGTGGCGCCTACAGCCTTCTGCGCACCGCCCGAAACGCCCAGAAGCAGAAATACCAGCTGCTTTTTACCACAGACATTCTCTCTGCCCTGCGGTACAGATTCCAGATTCTCCGCAGCGCCTCTATCTTGTTGGAGGAAAGGGACTTTCCCGCTCTGCGGTATTTTGCCAGATTTTCATTTAATCCATAAGCCGTATAACCATTCCGCAGTACCTTCCACCAGAGTGCGGTATCTTCGCTCTTTATCTCCGGCATCTGTAAAAGAATCTTGTCTATCTTCGCAGTATCAAACATCACTGTGGTTGTAAAAATGGTAGTATTTCCAAGTGCCTGCTTGTAGGATAAGGTTTCCGGAACCTGTACAATCTTTCCCGTTCCCCTTCCGTTTTCATCTGCAAATTCATACCCGGTAAATACAAATGCCGCCTGCTTTTCCTTCAAAAAGGCAAGCTCCTTTTCCAGCTTTTCAGGCACCCATAAATCATCTGCATCCAGATAGGCGATATATCTGCCCTTCGCCTCTTCCAGTCCCCTGTTTCTCGCCCTTGCTGCCCCGCCGTTTACAGGCTGACAGATAAGGCGGATACGGTTTTCGCCCTTTTTCTCACAATACGACCTGATTGTTTCCGGGGTACCGTCAGTACTTCCGTCCTCTATTAAAAGCAGCTCCCAGTCAGGATATGTCTGCGCCAGCACGCAGTCCATTGTTTCCCGGATAAACCGGTTTGCCTGATATACGGGAACAATAATGCTTATCAGTTCCTCCATTTAGCAACATACCTTTCTCTGTTACAGCGTCAAAAGATGGTAGCCATCCAGTTTTTTATATTCAAAGCCCTTTTTCTCTGCCAGAGCGCTGATTTCCTCAAAATCCAGGCTTTCCGGCAGCAAAATACAGTTTACCCCGGCGGCGGCAGCTCTTTCTACCGCCTCTGTCAGAGTCAGATTCTGTCCGGCTGCCCTCTTCCGCTCCTGAAAATCCTCTTCCGTTATCTTTCCTCTGGAAAACTGTTCCTCATTTTCTATCCATTTATATAATTCTTCATAAGCTTCCGGGTAAATATCATAGGAATAGGCATCCAGCCATTTATCCCACATATTTCTCCCGTACAGCAGGATAACAGAAGAATCCTCTGCCCTTGCATATTCCAGAATATCCGCAGGTGCCCATAGCAAAATCCCTTTTTCCGCCGGCAGTTCTGCCAGAACCTTTTCCGCCCTGTTTCTTTCCCGGATTTCCTCTCCGGGATTTACCGGTTCCTGCCCGAAACCGCTGCATAAAAACAGGATTGCCAGTAAAACAAATACACCCGGAATACTTTTTTTCAGATTTTCCTTCTTCCACGGCTCCGAGATGCTTCCCAGAATTTCCGCCGCCCCATAAGCTGTTACCACCGTAAGGGGAACGGCGCTCCAAATCCACTGATAATCATAAAATTTCGTCTGATACACCATCAAAAGGACTGCCGTTACCGGGAAAATACAGACACACGCCATTGCCCCCGTATAACAGACAAGGGCTTTCTGTCCGAGCTTCCTTCCTGTCAGCCAGCAAAAGAGAAGCTCCACAGCCAGCAGCACCGGCAGCTTTCCCGGTGTAATATAAGCCTGCCAGCCCAACAGTGCATTTTTCAAAAGTTCACCCATGCTTTTCCTCCTTTCCGCTGCGATGCGTTAAAAGAAGGTCTGTTATCATAAGCCCTGCTGCCACAAGCAGGCAGACACCAAGCCCATACAAGGTCCATGTAATACAGGCTTCTGCCGCGATGCAGAGAAGCACCGGCAGCTTCTTTTTCCGCAGGCAAAGAGAAATCAGCCAGGGAAGCAGTACCAGATTCCTTATGCTCACTCCCCGCCAGCCACTGAAAAGAAGCTGAAAGCCATCCATTCCATATAAATAGGTTCCCGCCCAGAGAAGCGCCGCGGTCATCAGAAGAAAGAACCGCCTTTTTCCTGCATCCTCCGGGAAAATACATTTTCCGACCGTCAGGAAAGCGCTGTAACAGCCAAGGAGCGTCAGTATCGGTATTACCCGCCATACAAGCACCTGAGGCGCCATATGCAATACCCTGCAGAGCGCTGCATACAAGGTAGGAAGACATAAAATCTTTAATCTGGTGGGGATTCCTGTTTCATAGGCAAGTCCTGTCATAGGATTGACCCGGTAAATGCCGTCTGTTTCCAGAAAACTGCCCACAACCTCAACGGTCATATCCCCCTGTCTGTATCCACCGGGGTAAGCGCATAAAAAGGCAATCTGGGCACCCACCAGTAAAAGAAAAACCACCAGATACCATTTCCCTTTTTTATCCGTTTTCCGTCCGCGGGCAAGTCCGGCATAAATTCCAAGACAGGCTCCCAGCACCAGAACCAGAAGCACCGGAACAGCAAACAGCCAGGCGCAGACATGAAAAGGAAGCCCAGACAGCACCCCTGCAAGATGCGCCATCTCAGCCAGCCCAATGCATACTACAATAAAAAGGGGGAGCAAATCCGCCCCTGTATAATCCTTCAATCTTATCTTCATTCCTGCGCACGTTCTTTGCTTAAATTCAGAGCCGCATTTCGTAAAACTGCCTCTATGAGGATTAGTATACCATAAACAGCAGTTGTCTACAAGCAAAAGCCATATATACAGCAAATCCACCGGTACATATGCACCGGTGGACTTATTCATCTTTTTTCTTACATTGCCTTTACGTCCAGCCTTACCTTGTCAGCTATTCTGGCTATGTATTCGCTGTTTGTCGGTCTGTTCCTTCCTGTCTGTACAGAGTATCCGAACATTCTCTCAAATGTTTCTGCATTTCCCCTCTGCCATGATACCTCAATTGCATTACGGATTGCCCGTTCTACCTTCTGGTCAGTTGTCTTAAATCTCTTTGCAATCGTAGGATACAGCAGCTTTGTCACACTGCTGACCACCTCCATATCCTTCCCTGAAATTAAAATTGCCGCCCGAAGATAATGATACCCACGCAAATGTGCCGGCACACCTATATCCAACATAATTTCCGTTATATATCTTTCCAGTTCACAATCCTCTAACCCGTTAATCTCCATGCGAAATACCCCTCCTTTTCCTGTCGATTAATGCCCGTTTACTGTGATGAACGAGAATATAATAACATAGTTGTCGAATGTTCGGAATAGTTTCGCCCGTTAAGATTTCGTTAAAATTACAGCTCTTCCTTAACAAGATAGATAGGACGGTGTTTTACCTCCATATAGGTTTTCGCAAGATACTGTCCCAGAATCCCCGTGCAGAAAAACTGCACGCCGCTTGTCATCAGAATAATGCAGACCAGAGAAGGCCAGCCGGAAACCGGATCCCCGAAAATCAGCTTTCTCACAATGATAAAAATAATCATAATAAAAGCAAGCAGGCAGAATAAAACACCCACCACGGACGCCAGCATCAGCGGCACTGTGGAAAAGGCAGTAATTCCATCCAGGGAATAGAGAAACAGCTTCCAGAAGTTCCACTTGGTTTCCCCTCTCGCTCTCTCCACATTCTCAAATTCCAGCCATTTTGTGTTAAAACCGACCCAGCCAAAAATTCCCTTTGTAAAACGGTTATACTCCTGCATGGAAAGAATCGCATCCACCATCTGCCGGGTCATCAGCCGGTAATCCCTTGCGCCGTCCATAATTTCTGTTTTGGAAATCTTTTTCATCAGCCGGTAGAACATCCTTGCGAAAAAGCTTCTGACCGGCGGTTCGCCCTTTCTGCTGACTCTTCTTGTGGCAACAGAATCGTACCCTTCCCAGATATGGGTAAACATTTCCGGAAGCAGCGCCGGAGGGTCCTGCAAATCCACATCCATCATAACCACGTAATCGCCTTTGGAATGTTCCAGTCCGGCATACATGGCAGCCTCCTTTCCAAAATTTCTGGAAAAGGAAACCAGATGCACCCGGCTGTCCTTCTCATGAAGTTTTTTTACTTCCTCCACTGTTCTGTCTCTGGAACCGTCATTGATATAAAGAAGCTCCAGCTCTATCTGATGCTCCTGAAAAAAAGGTTCATTTTTCAACAACTCTTCGTAGAAGAGCGCCACACTTTCCTCTTCGTTATAACAGGGTACAATTACACTCAGCAGACTCATCCCGCCTGATATCTCCTTTTCTCTTCCTTCTGACCTTTATCTCTCATCGGATATAATGATATGAGGGTCAAAAGGTACTTTGCCCCTCATTTGATATCTACGAATTACTTCGCTGCCAAAGCAGCTCCTGTAATTCTAAAACATTCGGAATCCGCTGATTTACTGCGTAAATCGCTACTTCCTCATGTTTTGCGGGTCCCAAGGTCTTTCACTCACTTATGAGCAAGCTCATGTGAGTTTAGACCTTTTGACCCTGATATCATATAATATCTGAAATACTTTCCGTCTATTATCTGCTCTGCCTCAAATTCGTTGGTAATCCATTGCATAATCCAACTGTCCGGGTTCCATTTCAGTTCCCCGTACCAGCAGGACACCGCCACAACCTCCGGATACTTCTCCGGATGCCTCTCCCAGTAATCCAGAAGCACCTCATTGTATCTGGGGTCACATATGGTTGTATAGCTTGCCACATTCACATCCTGAAGCATATAACCGATAGAGCCCATGTTCAGCAAAAACAGATTGCTTCCCGGCTCCACATATTCCTGCATTTCCTCATACATGCTTTCCTCTATATAACTCTGCATGTACTCTGTCAGCACGCCCTTTACCGGTCCCTCCGACACAATTCCTCTCACGCAGGTAATATTCTGCATGACACCTTCATTGGCATTATAGCACCAGCCCTTTGCAAAAATCGCTGCCAGACACCAGACCGTCAGCGTTACTCCCGCCAGTCCCCGCCATGTGGATGCCGCTTTTCTTTCAGAATATTGTACCAGAACCGCCAGTGCCATCACAACCCCCGGAAGCATATATTTCACGGAAGCGTACACCGTCAGGTTTGTAAGAAGGAGCACCGCCACAAGCAACAACAGATTGCCAAGAAGCCAGAACCTGGCCTGCCTCTTCTCTCCCCCGTCCAGCTTTCCCGCCAGAAACCAGGCAATCCCCAGAAGGGGCAGATAAACAGCATAGGTATAGGACATTTCATATTGGTGCAGCATCAATATCCAATGCAATATATGAATCACCGCTGCAAACAGCAAAAGCAGATATACCGCCAGTATTCCCCTGCCCTGCCTGTCCCTTTCCCGATACCAGCCGGACAGTCGGGAACTCTTTTTGCATACCAGCATACCTGCCAGTGTCAAAAGCCCATACCCTGCGCAAAAAACAGCCAGATACAGTATATCATACAAATAAATCTTTACCTTTTCCAGAGTTTCCACTCCTGTATGGCTGCCATTTCCCTGCAGCATCAGCCGGACATTTTCCGTAAACTCTGCGGGGGACATATAACTGAAAAGCCATGCCAGATAAAGGATTCCTCCCAGAATACAGGTCAGGGCAAAAATACAGGCTTCCCCCTTTTCCTGCTTTCCCCCTTTTAAAAGGTAGACAAAGGCAAAGGGAAATAAAAGCAGTGTGGAAGGATAGGAAAGCACCATCAGGCACATCCAGATTCCCGCGACAACAGCTCCCACCCTTCTTTTCTTCCGGTTTTCACTCTTTTCCAGCCAGTAAAAAGTAAGCAAAAGCCCCGTCAGGGACCAGACGGCCATATTGGAAAATTCCGGCATACTGAATCCCTTGGGAGAAAGATTAAAATAAAGAATCCCCAGCAGGAAGCTGTAATATTCGGAAATATTCTCTTTTAACATCCGGTATATGCCATATGCCATACCGCCCTGTATCAAAGTTCCCCAGAACCGAACCCAGATAACAGAACCGTTTATCGTGCCAAAAAGCCTTCGATATATCCACAGGAAAAATTCCATTAAAAAAGCCGATGTCTGATGGGGGTCCCATATCTCAGCAAAAAGTCTGTCCCCAAGCAGCATCCTGTAAGACATACTGACGGCATATTCTTCATCAACCTGGATTCCTACCAGAATACACTTCAATGCTGCCAGAATACTTCCGGCTATCAGCAGTACCCTTATCCTCGCTCTGCCTTTATCTGTCAACTGTATCTTCATTCCAAACCTTCATTTTCGTATCGTATCGCAAATTCGCGTTCCTCGCCTTGTGCAAGCACATCATATGGGCTTTTGCTGTTTTCCGCTACCGCTCGCAGCATACAGCTCGCATTTCGCAGCCCAGGGTCCGCATTTCGCAGTGCATCTCGAAAATTAAAATTTTCTCGATGTCGGGCTTTCGCCCTATCATACAATAAAAATCTCATATGCTTTGTGCAAGCACAGCATATGGGCTTTTTATTGTATGGCACTGCTCAATGCTTACGCACATTATACCATATCCCCTTATAAAAAAAAACTTAATTTTCTCTCTGCTGTAATGACTGGACTGTATTTCTGTGGTACAATAGAGGACAATACGAAAGGAAAGGCATGGTATTGTCATGAAAAAGCATATATGCCGGCTTCTTCTGGCGGCGCTGGCTGTTCTTTGCTGCGGCTGTGCAGAAGCCTTGCCAGATAGTCCTATTATCATAGATTCCCAGGCAGGTACCCCTTCCGCTTCTCCTGACAGCACTTCCACCGATAACGGGCAGAGTATTGTCACTGAAGATGACACCCTTCCGCCCCATTCCGGCATGGTTCGGAGTTACCTGACCAATGAATGGATTGAACCGGAGGTTGCTGAAAAACGTCCTGTTGCTGTTATGATTCCAAATGAAGCCTCCGCTATCCCCCACTATAATCTTTCAGAGGCATCCGTACTCTATGAGGCAAATGTAGAGGGCAGGATGACCCGGATGATGGCAATATTTGAGGACTGGGAATCTTTAAACAAAATCGGAAATGTCAGAAGTCTTCGTAATTATTACGCCTACTGGGCCTTCGAGTGGGATGCCTACATTGTACATATCGGCGGGCCATTCTTCATCAATGACCTGATTGACGAGGAAACCACAGACAGTATTGACGAAAACGACTGGGAAGGCAATCTCGCCTTTTTCAGAACCGGGGATCGTTCTACTCCCCATAATGCCTATGTATCAGGCTCCGGTCTTACAAAGGCAATCAACAAATACGGTTATTCCCAGACAGACAGAGGGCTGCGGGACAGCTACCATTACAATTTTGCCGGGAAAGCAGTTCCGAATACTCTGCAGCAATACGGGGAAAACGCCATGGATGCGGTATATATTGATATGTCCGGCTGTTATCCCCTTACCAGATGTTATTTTGAATATAATGAAGAGGACGGGCTGTACTATCGCTCCCAGCATCTGGTTGGCGGTACAGACGGTCCTCATACAGACGGTGCCACAGGAAAGCAGCTCAGTTTTAAAAATATTTTAGTCCAGAATGTTTCCTACGAGGAAATCGGTGAGGGCTACCTTGCATTCCAGGTTCATGACAACACCATGGACGGCTGGTACTTCACCAACGGCAAGGGCATCCATGTAAACTGGGAAAAATCCAGCGATTACGGCGCTACCCGGTATTACGATGATGCCGGTAACGAAATCGTCATGAACACCGGAAAAACCATGGTCTGCATCGTAGAAAAGGGCGATAATTTTACTTTCCGGTAGGAGTTGATATATTTCTTTCCGGGTCAGCCTGCCTGTCTGCACAGGTCAATGTCCATGCCAGATTGACAGGCAGCAGAACCATCACCGGAAGTACATAGCGAATATAAGCATTTACCGGAGATACAAAGCATACCAGCATTGTCAGCAGGGAGGGAAGTAATATAAATATTCCCCTCCATTTTCTTTTCTGTAACAGACAGGCTGCCAGTAAAATCAAAATGTAATTCTGCATACCGGTACTGTAAAACATACCAACCACCGGCATCTGATATACCAGCTTTGCCCATTCCGTATAAAAATTCCGCATTGCAGGATTTTTGATAAGGAAATGGAACTCCAGCTCCCCATATTGAAACTGCTGGTCATTGCCGATAAGATATTTTCCGATTCCCTCCCAGAATTCTTCCTTTTCCGGATAACAGTAACCATAGGTATGATTCAGGAATGCCTGTATATAGGTATCAGGATGTTTCTTCAGTTGCTGCAGCCATACCCTGAAATAATTCTTTAACTGTTCTTCCGTGGGCTGTCCCACAAATTCTGCCTTCACCGGGTCTGAAACTTCCGGATTATATAATTCCACCAGTTCTTCGGGGCTTACCAGAAATACCTCTTCCAGAATACTTCTTTCCTCCGGCGTTACTTCTGCCATATGCTCCCGTAAATATCTCGCCGTCTGCTGTATGGGAATAGAAAGTGCCTCTCCGATTTCTCCCTCTGTAATTCCCTTTTTCTCCGCATATACTGTATTAACCCCATAAAAGCTGATAAGTACAGCCATCAGGCAAAGGAGGTAAGTTGCCCAGTGTTTTCTCACAAAAATGAAATAAAACACCAGTAAAAGCAGCATGACATAGATTCCATTGCTTCTGAACAACCCCACCGCAGCTCCACTGCCAATTAGAAGCACCTGTTTCCAGACAGCCTTTCCCTTCAGCCTGCCATCCTCCATCCATATATCAACAGACGCCAATACAAACAACAGCAAAAACAGGTAATAATAGGTATCCTTCACCACCGTAATGCCCCAGATGACCCAAGCCGGGAAGAAGGTAAAATATAACAGGCTGAACCACCGTACTGCATAACTGGCTTTCTTTTTGGGAATCAGGAAACAGGCATAGGCAAAGATTGCACTCTGGATAATGCACTGGGGTGCAGTAAATGCAAATAACCCCATGGAATCGTTGTGGAAAAGCGCCCTTCCCAACTGAAAACTCTTTCCAATAAGCCATGTGGCAAACACCGGATGATGCTTTGACCACCCGCCAAACAGGCCGCTGTAAACAGCAATTTCATCCAGTCCGTCCCATTGCAGCGTTCCCGGCAGGAAGAAAATAAATACAAATAGCTGGTGCAATAAAATCATAAGAAAAGGCACCAGAAAGGGATGCTCTTCAAAAAAGAACCGTTCCAGCCTGCCCGATGCTTCGCAACGTCCAAGATTAAAATGACGGTATCCAAGGCAGACTCCCCATATAATATTTTCATACAGGAAAAAGTAACCGGCTGCCACACAGACTGCCAGTAAAAACTGACTTCCGCCGCCAAAGACAGCATTCCAGTTTCCATACTCCATATAGCTTCTGCCAATTACCGTTCCCACCGCAAAAAGAACCGCACCGACAGTAATCCATATCTGTCTGCCGCAGGCATATCTTTCTTTTCCCTTCTTCACCATCCAGAACAGGCAAAAAAATCCTGCCATACAGAAACAGCTTTCCAATCCCCAGCCCTGTGTATCCTGAAAGGCCCTGAATAAATATCGAATAACCGGTATATCTACCAGATATCCCTCCCAGGAAATTTCTGTTAAAGCCTGCCCCTGAATCGCCCACGCAGAAATCAATACCTGAAGAAGTAACCAGATAACTTTTTTCCTATCCCGCCTCATTTGTCCTCGCCAATCTCCATTTTGCAGGCACTCCGCCTCAAAATTCCGTATTTCCCGCCTGTTCATAAGTAACATAATAAATATCCGCCGCAATTCCCTCTTCCAGTCGGACACTGCCGCAAAACTGCTCTTCTATCTGCAGTTTCTCCTTTAACTCCTCATCAAAGTCCGTGCCGCCCCAGTCAATCATATAGAAAGAACCGCCCTCTTTGTCAAAATCCACGTCCTCATACCAGACAAATTCCGCATTCGGAAGATAATATTCATACAATATCTGAAATGTAGGAAACGTATAGACGATTTCCTTTTCCTGCTGTAAAGGCGCAAACACAGGTTTCGCCGCATCAATCCAGGGCACGGTTCCCAGCTCCGTAGCAGACATAATTGTATAGGAGGACAGACAGGTAATGGTAAGCCAGCCCATAAAAGAACACCATATTCCCAGATTTTTCCTGCACAGGAAAATAATCAGTGCCAGCCAGAACGCAGATAATACATCCACCAGATATCTGTAATCCCAAAAATGTTTAATATGCTGCATCAGGATTGCACACAGCAGATAAGTCAGAAACAGACTGCTTCCCAGGAAAATCACATAAAACCGCTCTCTTTTCTCCATATTCTTACGATTTCTGAAAAACAGCAGACAGCCCAGTACAAACAATATCACCGGCATAAAATCTGACCATACAATATTGGTTCCAAATCCCCATTTAAAAAGGCTTACCAGAGAAAGACTGCTCTCCTCCACTTCTGTATCCACCAGTCCCGCATCTCTCTGCAGGGTAGACAGAACTACCCTGAGCCATGGCAAATATCCCAGCACAGTTGCCACACCTGCCAGTAGGAATTCCCTGATTCGCTTTCTCTCATAAATCAGGAAGTAAAGGAAAAGCATCAAATAGAGCAAAAACAGAGGAACCACCGCAAAATACTGTGTGTACACTCCTCCCAGGGACAACAGTACAAAAAGAACCCAGCAGACTATTTTGTTTTCCCGCAGCAGGTCATAGGCAAATAAAACCGCACCCGTTACAAAAAATATCATCCAGGAATACATTCTCACGTCCACATTATAGAAGATGAACTGCGGGCCAAGTCCCACCACTAAAATAAAAGGAATTGCCGCCCGGATTCCCCAGTTTTTTCTTACCTTTACAGCCCCAAGAAGCATTGTTGCCAATGCGCCAGCCACAGAAGTTAATTTTGCAACCATGATTTTATTTCCGAAAATTCCCATAGCCGCCCTGACCAGTATATAGTAAAGGGGCGGATGTACATCTGTCGCTGTTTCCGCTATCATTTCCCCAAAGGAAAGCTTTGTCACAATATGCCAGGTATAAGCCTCATCCCAATGAACGGCTTCATTCCGACAGATTCTGTAAATCAGAAGCAGAATCACTCCGATTTCCAAAGCCACCACAGGAATCTGAATACGCTCTAACAGCGAAATCACCTTTGCTGCTGCTTTTCCTTTCCTTTGCTCTTCCGCTCCTTTTGTCAATATTGCTGTTACCGTAAAGCCACAGGCTATCACAAAACACCATAGGCACAGAACATTTTTCCAGTTCAGTTCAAAAGCATACACATATCCTGTCACACTTTTACCGCTGCACACCGTTCCATTCACAGTCAGTTCCAGATTGTCTGCCACATGGTTCTCTTCTTCCATCGTTTCCAGAACCGTAACGTTATCTGCCGCTGTATTCGGGAACAGCAGAATATAGCTGTATTCCCTGCCCTTTTTTAGCCACAGGTCAATATCAATCCAGGTAAATGCGCCATCATTCACCTCTTCCAGCGGAATTTCCTCTTCATAAATCTCTTCCTCACTGTCATCCAGCAGGACAAACAATAAAATGCCTTCTCTTCTGGAAGCATCCAGAAACTTCACATCTATTGCCATTTTCTTCAGATGCGCCGTCTGTGCCCTAAATTTCTGTTCTACCGGAATTGCAATATCTACAACATCAGATTTCCCATAGGCTGCTTCCAGATTGGGCATACTCTCCGCATCTTTTCTCACCAGGCAGACCGGCCATATCAGCAGACAGATTAAAAGCACCAGTCCCCATATCACAATCCTTTTTACTCTTTCAATGTGCATCTGCTTTTCTCCCTTGTTTCTCTACTCCAAAAAACGCTGTAAGCTTTATGCCCACAGCGTTTTTTTAGTTTTGTTTTTATTCTCCCAGTCCGTCTTCTACTGCCTGAACCAGTGTTTTTAAGGCTTCTTTTTCATCCTCGCCTTCGCAGACGAATTCGATTTCATCCCCACATTTCACACACGCACCCAATACACTTAATACACTCTTCGCATTTGCCGTATTTTCTTTAAAGGAAAAGGTAATTAAAGATTTAAACTGCATTGCCTCCTTGCAAAGGATTCCTGCTGGTCTTAAATGCAAACCGGTGGGATTTTTGATAACAACTTTCTGGCTTACCATTTGGCACATCCCTCCATCTCTTAATACTCCAATATAACTATATCATGGTTACTACACATTCACAAGTGTTTTTCATACTTCTTTCAGAACATCACATCCTGAATCAGTTCTGCCAGCTTTTCCGCTTCCTGCTGGATTTCCTGCTGATTCTTACCCTCTATCATAACACGGACCAAAGGCTCTGTTCCGGAAGGTCTGATAAGCACACGGCCTTCGCCCGCAAATTTCTTTTCCAGCTCCGCAATAGCTTCCGCAATCTGAGGATATTCCAGATATTTATCCTTCTTATTGTTTGCCACCTTTGCATTGACAAGCGCCTGAGGCAGCACCTCCATAATGCCTGCCAGTTCGGAAAGAGGCTTTCCGGTATCTACCATAACCTGCAATAAATGCAGTGCACTCAGCAGTCCGTCACCGGTTGTATTTTCATCCAGGAAAATAATATGTCCCGACTGCTCTCCTCCAAGGCTGGCACCGATTTCCTTCATTCTTTCCAGTACATATCTGTCCCCAACCTTTGTCTGCTCCATCACAAGATGGTTTTTCTCTCCCATCAGGAAAAATCCCAGATTGCTCATGATAGTTGCAACAATGGTGTCCTTCTTTAATTTTCCCTGACTCTTCATATAGTTTCCGACAATCGCCATAATCTGGTCGCCGTCCACTATCTTTCCGTTTTCATCCACGGCCAGCAGTCTGTCCGCGTCCCCATCAAAGGCAAGACCGACATTTGCTTTTTCATAAACCACTCTTTCCTGCAGTTCTTCCATATGGGTAGAACCGCAGTTGGCGTTGATATTGGTTCCGTCCGGGTTATTGTGGATTGCCACAATATTTCCGCCCAGCTCCTTTAACGTCTCCACAGAGGTGTAACAGGAAGCGCCCTCTGCACAGTCCACTACAATTTTTAATCCGCTTAAATCCACCGGCACAGAACAGATGGCATGATTGATATATTCCTCCCTCGCATCTGTACGGTATTTAATCTTTCCCACTCCAGCTCCAGTCGGGAACTTGATGCCGGGCATCTGATTTCTAATCAGTTCTTCGATTTCATCCTCCATGGCATCCGGTAATTTATATCCGTTGCCGTCGAAGAACTTAATCCCGTTAAACTCCACCGGATTATGGGATGCAGAAATAACAACTCCCGCATCTACTCTGTATTTCTGGGTCAGATACGCCACCGCAGGCGTAGGGATGACTCCCACATACACACAGTTTGCTCCTACGGAGCATGCGCCAGCCATCAGGGCATTTGCCAGCATATCCCCGGAAATACGGGTGTCGCAGCCTACCATAATTGTCGGTTTATGCGCTTTCTCCTTTGTCAGGACATAAGCTCCCGCCTGCCCAAGCTGCATTGCCAGAAGCGGTGTCAGTTCCCTGTTTGCAACTCCTCTGACTCCGTCCGTTCCAAATAATCTTGCCATTTCATTCTCCATTCCCGCGCACGTCTTTTAATCTACTGTCCATCCGCTTCTTTAAATGTTAGCTTTAGTTCTACTTCGCTCTCGATTTCAATTTCATCCCCCAGTTCAAAGGTTACAGGCAGGATATAGGTCTTTCCCTTAATGTCCGCCAGGTCATTTTCTTCCATATAAGCTGCCACATCCACGGTTCCTCTGACAGCATTTTCCTGGATGGCTGTAACTGCCGCTTCCAGTCCGGATACCTTTAACTCATATGTGGCTTCTTCCTCCGGCAGAACCGCTTCCAGTCCATCCGGAACATTGCTGATGGAAATATTGCTCTGGTCGATTTCAAAGGTTCGTTTATATTCCGGTTCAATATATACCGTTGCCGTAATTCTTCCGTTAAAGGTGCTATCTGCCAGTTTTACTCCGGCGGGCAGATATTCCTTGATGTTGATGATATTAACCATATCACTGCTTTCGCCGGTGATATTCAGTTCCTCCTCCGGAATGGAAATCCTGCTGACTGAAGCAAGAGTATTCGTACTTCCGGCAATCTTTACCGTAGCAGGGGTGCACTCTGCCACACCCGTTGCCAGGTAACCATCCTCCGGAACTCCCATCACATTCAGTTCAATGGGCACCTCCTTTACCGCAAGTACTTCCACCGCCATATGCACATAGCTTACATTCTTTGTAACACTGGGCAGCTCCAGTAAAGTGCCATCTGAATCATACAGGACAGTTTCCACATTTGCGGAAAGGTCTGCGCTGGCTCCCGATACATCAATCTCAATTCCGGCATAGCTGATTCGCTCCACTGCCGATTTGGGACCGCTGACCTCAATCAGTGTCTGGTCAGGAGATGCCTTGGAAACCATATAGCCATCTGCCACATCCCCGACAATATTATACTGCACACGAATCCACTTGCTTGCCTTTTCCTCTACGCTCAGCTTCATCACATCCGGCTTTGCCGTAATGGAGGTCACTTCCGTATTCGGGGCGTAGATACTGATAGCTATGGTGTTGACCTCTGTCAGCCTGCTCATATCCGCCTCTGCCACAATATCAGAGGAACGCATCTGTTTAATCACGCTTCGCGGGGCTCGTACCGTCACATTAATGGAATCTGTCCCATCCAGCACTTCATAAACTTTATTTTCCTTCTCCAGAAGTTCCGTGCTTTTTAACGTAACCGGGATATTGTAAAAGGTTGTGGAATCTGACGGGTCATCAATCTGAATTACCAGAAACCAGAGCACAAAGGCAAGCACCAGAGAAGCAAGCTTCAGCGCCCAGTTATTCATTATTCGTTTTTTCATACTTCTGCCTGCTCCTTCCCAGCCATTTGCGCTTCTTTACCGTTTCGTCCTCCCGGTTTTTATTTAAAATCTGCTGCATCCGCATTTTCAGGCTATCCGCATTCAGATTTGTTTCCAGTCTTCCCTCATATGCCACACTGATTTTTCCTGTTTCCTCGGAAACAATCAGGGTCAGGGAATCCGTCACCTCGGAAATTCCCACTCCCGCCCGGTGCCTTGTCCCCAGTTCCTTGCTCAAATCAAGATTTGCAGAAAGGGGCAGATAACAGGTTGCAGAGGTCACTCTGTTTCCACGCACAATAACCGCTCCATCATGAAGCGGTGTATTATGTTCAAATATGTTAATCAGAAGCTGACTGGTTACAATACCATCCACTTCGATTCCCGTCCGTTCATATTCCCGCAGGGATTCCTTCTGTTCAATGACAATCAGGGCTCCGGTTCTCACCTTCCCCATCTCCACACAGGCTTTTACAATTTCGTTAATCGTTTTTTCAGAGAAAATCTCATGTTCCCTTCTGGATACATCCGAAAATCCAAGAGAATCCAGAAAATTTTTCTTTCCCAGTGATTCCAGCGCATTTCTCAGTTCCGGCTGTAGCACGACTATCAGGGCAATTACTGCAAAACTCAATATATTTTTTGCCATCCACATGATAGTATTCATTTCCAGAAAGTGAGCAGCGAGGAGAAATATACAAATCACAATAAGACCCTTTAAAAGAGTCCATGCCCTTGTGTTCTTCATCCAGACCAGAATGTAATACAGCAAAAATGCAATAATCAGGATTTCCAGAAAATCCCCAAAGTCCATTTGTCTGGTGTAGATTCCGAATTTTTTTAAATAAGCTTCCGCTGTTTCAACCCACTGCATCTTTTCAATCTCATTTCCTGTTAAAATTTACAGATTTCTTCCCTAAAATAACTCTTCGTAATCGTCAGAAACATCCTCCTGTGTATTTTCCGGTGAAGTATTCCCGATGGTCACACTTCTTCCTGTTCCACGGGCAGGTGTTCTTCCGTACCCCGTTCTGTTTCCCGGAACTGTCCTCTCCGTCATAACGCTCCGTCTTGCTGCTTCCCTGCCCCCGGCAGGTCTGCCTGCCGCCGGTCCCTGCGCTGCTCCCGTTCTGGTGCGCTGGGTATTGATTTTCTTTACCGTCTTTGTAGACATGGCAACAGACATCTTCGGTACTGCCTTTACATAATAATAATATTCATCATCCTCGAACTGTACCTTCTCTGTTCTGCTGTAATCCACACAGAACCGGAAAAACTCTATTATCTTTCCTGATACTACAGCCAGCAGCCCTCCAATCAGGACGCCTGCCACGGAAATATTTGTGTCATAAATCAAATCACCGATAAGCAGAATCACCACATTTGTCATGGTGCCTGCAATCATGGCAATCGTCCAGGCATAGTCGATGGACATTCTCCGAATCAGATAGACTACCAGCACCGTAATAGCGAAGGCTGCAATCACCACTATCATTCCCTTATTGCCAATAAATCCATCAATCATAAGCCGGATTTTTGCAGTTGCCTCGGAATCTGCCATGGTATTGATGGCAGAAGCATTGGAGGTAACGGTCTGCAACAGATAATAGGATGCCACACCGCAGGCAACGGAAACAACCGAAGCCGGTCCGCAGAGAAGTCCTACCGCAATCGGCAGTACATAAGGTATCTTCCACACAAAAAGTAAGGGCATCAGCACCACAATAACAGAATCTTTCGGTGCGAACCTTAAATAAAGCAGAAAAATCACCAGATAGAGGCAGAAGCCCACCAGCAAAATCTCAATGGACAGTGCATACATGTGAAGCAGGCTGAACAGCGCTGCAAAGAGTAAAATGCAGCCCGTGGGAAGAAAGGAACACATCAGGGCAACAATCAGTACCACCGCCATGCTGTCAAGCTGCGTCATATATCCCATCTCGCCATTCAGGGTATTCAGTACGGCAAATGCCAGTAAAAACTTTACGAGAGGGAATAAAAGCGCTTCATATTTGCTGTAAATCATTTTCAGTTTTTCTCTGATTTCCAATAAACCAGTCATCATTTCCTCCGGGCTCTTCCTCTATTCATTATAAGTGGAATTGAGCCTTTTCAAATTGTGATAATAATTCTTTAAATTCTTTTTTGCCCTGGCATAACGATATGTACAGATAACATATGTCAATACCGCATAAATGGCAATAAAAATCCCGTAATAAAGCAATACATTTGTTGCAAAGGCAATCAAATCTATCTTATACAGGTTCTGCATAAAGTTTTCAAAATCATAAAAAATGTACAATGCAAAAACCATCCCATAGGCAATCGTTCCGCAGACAACTGATTTTAAAACCTGTACCGCAATATAGTCGCTTCTGAAATAATTCCCGATTTTGACATTTTTCCTGCCTTCACCGGATTCATAGGAAGCCATATGCGTCATCAATATAACCTTTTCTTCATTCAGCATACAGTGTCCATGCCTTTCCGTAGCCTGCGGCTTTCTCCCCAGGTACAAATATTCTTTTTACGCATTTTCTTACAGGAAACGCATTTTTGCAGGGTCATCCCCCCGCCTGTTCTTCTGCATGGCTTCTGCAGTTGCTGCCCGGTTTGCCCTGACAACATCATTAAAGCCCTTTGTCACTTCCATTTTGCACTTTTCGCAGAATCTTCCGCAGCGAATCGGTGCGCCACAGGCTTCACAGCTCAAGAAAATCGCGGAATCCTCCGTAACCTCCAGCCTTTCCTCTCTCAGCCACTGACGTATCTGGGATGCATCCACATCACATGCCTCTGCAACCTCTGCAATTCCTGCTCCCTTATGCTCTCTGACATATTCCTTTACTTCCTGGAATTTTGCTTCCATAGTATCCCTGCAGGTAGGACACAGTACCGGTCCTGTTACATAATTGAAAATTTTTCCACACATTTTACAGTTTCTGATATTCATAGTAATCTCCATTCCCGCGCGTTACTCTTTTTCTATACCGCAGACAGAGTAACAAAGTAGACTTCCTCCACTCCTGCCTTCTTCAACACACGCGCTGCTTCCTCGATTGTAGTTCCCGTAGTGTATATGTCATCAACTATAATAACTCTTTTTAATTTTACATCATTTCCTGCTACATTAAAAGCCCTTTTCAAATTATTTTGCCGCTCTGCCCCATTTAATTTCTTCATGGGCACCGTATTTCTTCCCCGTTTCAGCAGTTTGCTGTACACGGGAATCTGCAACAATCTTCCGATTTCCTCCGCCAGAATCTGCGCCTGATTATATCCTCTGCTCCTTAAGCGCTTCCAGTGAAGGGGAATCGGTATCAGCCCGTCCGGCTCCACTTTACGGATAAAGCTGCCAAGCTCTTCTGCCATCTCTTCTCCGAAATACGCTCCGTATTCCCGCCTGTTCCCGTATTTGAAACGGTAAATGGAAGGCGCGGCGGAAGCATATTCATATAGCGCCCGCCCCCGGACATAGGTCCTTTCCCTCTCCCGACATTCCGGACAGTACTGCGCCTCCTCCTGCAGCTTTTTTCCACAGCGCATACACCAGGGCACCTCTATTTTCCTGAGTCTGCCGACACATTTTCCGCAAATCTTTTTCCCCGCCGGACGGACAATCCCGTCGCAGACCGGGCACCGCCTCGGAAATAAAATCTGCAAAAGCCACTCCCCGAGTTGCTGTCTTACGGCTCGCTGTTTTTGCTGTCTTTCGTTCTGTTGTTTTTGCTCCAGTTTTTTCATGGGCTTCTCCTTTCAAAAGAAACCCTTCTCCGACTTTTTTTGATAACTATTCAGAACTCCATTCGCAAAATCGCCTCTACGAGGCTTTCCTTTTGCTCATGTAGTTACTTCGTCATATAAATTATGGCATATGTCCTTATGAATGCAAGCATTCAGCGTCCATACTGCCATAATTTGCATGACTCTGAATAGTTACATCTCTTGAATCCGTTCTGCCAGCGCGGTATACCTTTTATTTTCACTGACATTTTCTATCATGCTCCGCACCGTATCACTGCTGCCCAGAATTGTGACACAGCTTTTTGCCCTTGTAATTGCCGTATAGAGCAGATTCCTGTTAAAAAGCATCCTCGGTCCTGTCAGAAGCGGCAGGATAACCGCCGGATATTCGCTTCCCTGAGATTTGTGGATTGTCACCGCATAGGATAATTCCAGTTCCTCCAGCATGGCAAAGGGATATGTGACCCGCTTCTGCTCGTCATATTCCACCACAAGGCAGGAAGCTGCTTCATTGATTTCCCGTATTCTTCCCATATCTCCGTTAAAAACCCCGGTTCCTCTGTCCACAGGAATGCCATAACGGCTGACAATTTCCCATTCCAACTGGTAATTGTTCTTCACCTGCATGACCTTGTCGCCCTCTCTGTAAACAGTATCTCCGCTGATATGCTCCTTTTTTCCCGCATCTGGCGGATTCAGATATCTTTGCAGAATCCCGTTCAGGGTTTCGCAGCCAAGGCTTCCCTTCCGCATGGGTGTCAGCACCTGAATATCATAAGCAGACGCCTTCACATAACGGGGCAGTTTTTCCTGAATCAGTTGAATCATATGCTTGTAAATCACATTGACATCATTTCTTTCCAGCAGGAAGAAATCTCTGGATTTATTGTCAAAGGAAATCTGTTCTCCCGCATTAATCTTATGGGCATTGACAACAATATCGCTTTCCTGTGCCTGCCGGAAAATCTTTTTCAGCTCTACCATGGGAAATTTTCCGCTTGTTATCAAATCCCGCAGTACCTGCCCTGCCCCCACGCTGGGAAGCTGATTGACATCCCCCACCAGAATCAGTCTGGTGCCGGGTATCACCGCCTTTAAAAGCGCCTGAAAAAGCTGGATGTCCACCATGGACATTTCATCGATAATAATAACGTCCGCCTCCAGCGGATTTTCTTCATTCCGCTCAAAGCTGACCTTTCTGGTATCCTCATCAGACAGGGCACTGTTCAGCTCCAGCATACGGTGGATGGTTCTCGCCTCATACCCGGTAGCCTCCGTCATGCGCTTCGCCGCTCTGCCGGTAGGCGCCGCCAGAAAAATGTCCAGCCCTTCCGATTCAAAGTAGTGAATCATCATATTGATGGTAGTTGTCTTTCCTGTACCGGGACCTCCCGAAAGGATAAAAATACCGTTCCGGACAGCCTCCATTACCGCTCTTATCTGAAGCTCATCCAGCTCCATCTTCAAATTCTGTGCCAGCCTTTCCAGCCTTTTTTCAAGCTGCGCCTCCTGGGAGGGCAGTACTTCCGCCTCCAGCTTCAAATTTCTTTCATATAACATTCTGGCACAATTCAATTCCATATAATAATAGGAGGAAGCAAAAACCTTATCCCCTTTTATGACAAGCTTTTTATCCATCATCAGATTATCAGTCTGTGGTCTGACTGCCTCCCGGGGCAGACCCAGAAGCCTTCCCGCCCGTTCCAGAAGAAGGGGCAGTGGCAGATAGGTATGTCCTTCCCCCGTAGATTGCAGCAACACATAGAAAATACCGCTCCGAATCCGGTAATCCGAATCTGTATGAATCCCGATTTTAGCCGCCAGTTCATCCGCCAGCCGGAAGCCGATACCGCTTATATCTTCCGCCAGCCGATAGGGATTTTCCTTCATCACGCCGTACAGGTTCATGCCATATGTATTGTAAATTTTCACCGCAAGGGTATTAGAAATGCCGAACTGCTGTAAATATACCAGTGCATCCCGCAAATCCTTCTTTTCTTCCATCTGCACAGCAATTTCCTGTGCCTTACGCTCGCTGATGCCCTTTACTTCCACCAGCCGTTCCGGTTCTTCCTCAATAATCCGGAAGGTGTCCTCACCAAATTTTTTTACAATCCGGGTTGCCAGCGCAGCCCCGATTCCCTTGATCGCCCCGGAAGCCAGATATCTCTCCATGCTGACGCTGTCCTTCGGTGCCTCTATCCGGTAGGTAACCATTTTAAACTGTTTCCCGTAAAGAGGGTGTTCCACATAATCTCCCTCGGCGGCGATATTTTCTCCCTGGCTTAAGCCCTTACACATCCCCACACAGGTTATTTCCTCGCCGTCCACTACCAGATTCATCACCGTATAGCCATTCTCGCTGTTTTGAAATATCACATGCTCCACATAGCCGTTTATTGTTTCCATCCAGGAAGCTCTCCCTACTAAAAAGGCTGCTTAAAAAGCAGCCCTTTTTTATAAACCGTAATTTCTTTTCATCTGTTCATAAAGCATCTGTGCAAGTCCGAGTCCGCTCTGTTCCGATGTCTGTTCTGCAATGTCCTGCACCATCTGATCCTTGTAATAATCCATCATGGTACTGGTAGCAGAGGAGGAATATTCACTCTGAGGAACCGTTTTTAACATTCCCTTATACATCTGTTCGATAAAATAGGCTTCAAACTGCTTGCAGGCATCCATCAGTTCCTCATCCGAAGCCTTGGAATAATCCGTCCCGCCTATCTGGTTCTGCAATTTTGAGGCAGCCTGATTTGCTGCCGTTGCATATGTATCACTGTACATAGAAGCAATACTGCTGATATCCATAGCAATCTCCATTTCTGCTGCTTATTACCGCCGTAAATTATTTGCCTGCTGGAGCATCTCATCAGAAGCCGTAATCGCCTTTGAGTTCAGCTCGTATGCACGCTGTGCCACAATCATATTTACCATTTCATCAGCTACCTGAACGTTAGAGCCTTCCAGATAGTTCTGCAAAACCTTTGTCTTTGCCACATTATTGTTGGTTGCCTCATTAATCGGCTGTCCGCTGGCTGCTGTCTGCGCATACAGGCTGTCTGCCAGTCTTTCCAGTCCATTCGGGTTGTTAAACTGGAATACCCCGATATTGATACCAATCGGCTGCGGATTATTTTTTGCATCCGGATAGCAGAGCTGTCCGTCAGAGGTAACTGTAATTTTACTTAAGATATAGTTATTGTTCAGAATAATCGGCTGTCCGGTTGTACTGAGTACCGGATTGCCGTCCGTTGTCGCCAGCATATTGCCGTTGGATGCCAGAGTAAACAGGAAATTACCGTTTCTTGTATAATAGGTATTTCCGTCCTCTCCCCGGACACCGAAAAATCCCTTGCCATCCAGTGCAAAAGCGGTATCGCTCTCCGATGCAATCATGCTTCCCTGTTTAAAGATTGTACTGATTGCGGAATTTCTCGTACCAAGTCCCACCTGAGCGCTAATCGGCTTCTGTTCTCCGTTGGCGGAGGTTGTTTCTGTCTGAAGAGTCTGATATAACAGGGTTTTAAATTCATTTACCTGTGTCTTATATCCCTGTGTATTTACATTGGCAAGGTTGTTTGCAATCGTATCCAGATTCGTCTGCTGTGCAATCATACCCGTTGCTGCTGTCCATAAGCTTCTTACCATATTTTACTCCATTCCGCGCATACTGTCCGCGCATCATACCCCGTTACTGGTTACTGTACTCTTCCCAACTGATTTACCGCAACATCCAATGTATCATCATAGGTCTGGATAATCTTCTGATTACTCTCGTAGGCTCTTGTAATCGCAATCAGATTTACCATTTCCGAAACCACCTGTACATTGGACATTTCCAGATAACCGGAATTTACAGTTGCACCGGTCTGGACTGTCCTCGCTCCCTCCACCGGTCTGTAGTAGGTTTCGCCAAACTTCTCCAGATAATTATAATCCTCGAAATCAGTCACCTGGATTCTTGCCACTTCCACACCATTCTGGGTAATGGTTCCATTACTGCTGATTTCCGAATCCTGTAATGTATTCAGGCGGATTCTCTGATTCTGGGTTCCGAGGACATAATCTCCGTTTTCATTTACCAGATAGCCGTCCCTGTTTAAGGTAAACTGTCCGGCCCTTGTATACATGGTAGAAGTTTCTCCTGCCTTGTTGGTATATTCGATGGCAAAGAAGCCTTCTCCGCCCAGAGCAAGGTCATAAGTATTGTCTGTCACACGGAAAGACCCCTGAGTATAATCGGTATAATTCTCACCAATCTTTACCCCCGGATTGTTCGTTCCTATCCGCTGTACATTCTGCAGCCCGACAGACTGGTCCTTGATTTTCACTGTCAGGATATCATCAAAGGACTGGCTGGTAGCCCCTTCCTTTTTAAAACCCACCGTGGACGCATTCGCCAGATTATTCGTCATGGTATCCATGCGGTGCTGCTCATTAATCATCCCCGTATACGCTGTATATAATCCCTTTAACACCGAATATTTCCTCCGCTTTATCCTGTCTTAATTACTCTCTGTAACCGGACAAAAACTCCACATACTTACCGGTACCGATTGCAACCGCCGTCATCGGGTCTTCTGCTGTCATGGTATTGATTCCGGTTTTTGCAGAAATCAACTCCTCCAGACCCCTTAAAAGGCTTCCGCCTCCTGTCAGGACAATTCCTCTGTCAGCGATATCTGCTGCCAGCTCAGGCGGCGTCTTTTCCAGAACGCTGTGAATGGTTTCCACAATCTGAGCTGTAGTTTCCTTCAACGCCTCCTCCGTTTCCTCGGAGGATACCTTTACTGTCTTGGGAAGACCTGTCACCAGATTACGTCCCCTTACATCCATATAGTCCACCTCTGCCCTTGGATAAGCGGAACCGATTTTGATTTTCAAATCCTCCGCGGTTCTCTCACCAATTAACAGATTGTGCTTCTTTCTCATATATCGGACGATTGCCTCGTCAAAATCATCCCCCGCAATCTTAATAGATGCACTGACAACGGTTCCACCCAGAGAAATAACCGCGATATCGGAAGTACCGCCGCCGATATCCACAATCATATTTCCGCAGGGCTTGGAAATATCAATTCCCGCACCGATTGCTGCTGCGATGGGTTCCTCAATGATGGCAACCTCTCTCGCACCTGCCTGATAGGTTGCATCCTCTACCGCTTTCTTTTCAACCTCCGTTACACCGCTGGGAACGCAGACCGCAATGCGGGGCTTTCTGAAGGTTCTTCTGCCCAGTGCCTTCTGGATGAAATATTTCATCATTTTTTCCGTTACGGTATAATCGGAAATAACGCCCTGACGCAGAGGTCTTACCGCCACAATATTTCCCGGCGTTCTTCCAAGCATCAGACGCGCATCCTCTCCAATTGCCTTAATTTTATTTGTATCTCTATCAAATGCCACAACAGAGGGCTCCTTTAATACAACTCCCTTTCCTCTGATGTATACCAAAATGCTCGCTGTACCCAAATCAATTCCGATATCTGTACACTGCATGAAAAAGATTCCCCTTTCCGAATAAAGTCATACATAATGTATTATAACCGAATCTTTCCCATTTTCATAGAGTTTTATAGAAAATTAACTTTTTAATTTTTTGTAAAAAGAGAACCCGACCATAAAATCCTGGTCAGGCTCTCTTCATTCAATCTTTTTGTTCTTCCGCTTTTTACTTCAAATACACTATCTCACCAATTTTAATAACACTGGGAGCGGTAATCTGACTGTTTTTGCGAAGCAGTTCCACCAGTGACATATGATTATCCGCCGCTATCTGAGAAAGTGTATCACCACTTTTCACAGTATATGCTCCTTCTGTAAACCGGATAGTGTCAATCGGTTTTGCATTTGTCACATTTACCAGATAATTGCCGCCTCTTCTCAGTGCAAACATGGACTGTCCATTTTCTGTTACCGTAAAGGAACTGCAATATTCCAGTCTGTTGCTCTGTGCATTGTAGCGGTACAGGTTTGCCACCTTTCCGGCATTTTCCGCACCAACACTTACATGCACATTCATCGGTACCGTAAAGCTTCCGGTATCGCTGATTTGGAACTGTCTGCCGAATTTCGTTGCCCGCGTTGCCAGTACATCCGCCGGAATTCCCTTTGCATTTGTATTCATGGTAAAGCCAAGGGTTCCCACATTTGTAATATTCAGTCTATTCAAATCTCTGCCGCTGATACTGATTGCAATACCATTGCCGCCCTGCAGCGCCAGTGTCACGCCATTTCCCTTTAATACATTCAGCAGATTTGCAGGAATCCGAACTTCTCCTGAACACTTCACATTCATATTAATACCTGCTGTCCGGGTATTTCCTGCAAGCTGTTTTACATGCTCCTGTGCAGTTTCCTGTACCTTAGTCCAGTCAACATCCGTTCCGGCAGTTTCATTCTCTGTGTCTTCTTCCTCAGATGCTTCCTCCGCAGGCGTTTCGGAAGGTGCGGGAGTTATCACAGGCTCCGGGGTTGCAGTGGGTCCGGGAGCCGGTGTCACAGCAGGTTCAGGGGCAGGTGTTACAGCAGGTTCGGAGGTCGGTGCTGCAGGTTCAGGGCTGGATGATGTACCCGGCTCCTCTGCCTCTTCCAGAGCTTTCGCTGAGCGGATGATAACAGCATCCACTCTCCATATACCACTGTTAAATGCTACTGTGAGCTGTCCGTCTGTCAGAGTTACATCCACTGTCTGGATTGCATAGGTTCCCGCTGCATTGGAAATACTTGCAGACTTTCCTTCCACGGTTGCCTTGACAGTACTTGCATAGTAAGAACCGCCAACAACATCTACCTTATAATCACCATTCGGCAAATCTACCACAAAAGTCTGCCCTCCGGGAAGTACAAAGTCCTTGTATACATTTTTGGGAATTACACCCTCCATCGTATACTCTTCCGAACGACCTTCAATGACAGCTTCCTCATTCAGGAAACCGTACTTCTTTTCTTCGCTGTAAGCAACGTCCAGTTCTGCAGCAGTCTTGGTTCCACCCTTTGTATTCAATGTAACCGGTATATAACCATCTGATGTTTCTGAAGCCTTGATGCCAAAGTCAAATGCATAAATTACCGGATAATTCACTGAAACAGATGCCGTTACTGTTTCCCCGTACCCGCTTACTGTTCCGGTTGCGACATAGGTTCCAATGGCAGTTGCATCTACTTTCGATACATCCCAGCTTATCTTTTCTTCCGTTGTACCGCCCTTTGCCCATACAGCTGTTACCGTAGTCGGCATATCCTCTGCGGGATTCTTTCTGCCAAGAGCGACTTCACAATAAACCTTTTCAACGGAAGCGATATAGTCTTCCACAACTTTAACAGTCAGGGTCGGCTTCTTGGAAAGTCCTTCCAGTTCTGTTGCAAGGGTTCCTTCCAGAATATATTCGCCTACTGTATTTACATCCAGACCGGTTGTATCCCAGGTCACTGCAATTTCTTCCTTCGTGGTATTGGTATACTCTACCTCTATCTTTTCCGGAAGAACCGCATCCATACCCTGAACCACCTTAACCGTATCCAGTGCAGCATATCCCTTAATCTGGTTTGCCACTACCTCAACAGTAAGTTCCAACTGTTCTGAATACCCCTTAATCTTTCCATAAACCGTGTAGGTTCCCGGAGTTTCAATATTAAGTGTCGTAATATCCCAGGTCACTGCGTAATCGTAAACCTGATTATCCTCATCCGTTACCTTTACTGTTGCCGGGAGCAAACTTGCTGTTGTTTCATCCTCTGCAACAGGAGTACCTTCCACAATTGTTACCGTATCCGGAGTTTCAACACTCTTAATTGCAACTGCTGTTTCAATACTCAATGCTCTGGACATAAAAGAAGTTTTTCCATCCACTACCGCTGCAATTTTATAGCTGTATTCCGTATTTGCAGTTAGATTCTTATCTATATAGCTATACTGATTTCCTGCAGTTTCATTTGCCTTTTCCTGTTCCTCGATAGCTTTTTCAGCTTCTGCCTTTCTCGCAGCAAAGGAATCCTCTGTTTCCTTCACGGAAATCGCAGTAAAGATAATGTTAAAATAACCGCTTTTGCTGATTGTAGCCACAAGGTTCAGTTGTCCGTCTTCCACCGTAACCGCAGCTGTTGCTGTATTTAATGCTCCACCGCTTCCTGTTCTGAACTGATTCTTTTCAATGGACTGCCCTTCTGCGGTAATCGCATTATAATAATTAATACCCGCTACCATGTAAGTTACGTCATAGGTTCCATTCGGTACATCCACTGCAAATTCCTTGGAAGTTGTAGTCTTGTCATAGAACAATACACAGTCCGCATACAGGGAAGCCTTCTCATCGCTCGCCCACTTTGACTGAGTGTAATTCTTTGCTCCGGTCAGGTCTGTAAAACCATAACCCAGTTCTGCGCTATACGCATCCGCTGCAGACACCTGTGTCCATCCTTTAGTCAGTGCATCTGTACCAAAGTCAAAATTCAGGTCGACCTGTACAGGCTTTTCAATTTCTGTAGTAGAGCTGCTCTCTCCCGCAGAACTGTCTGTTTTCTTCTTCAAATCAGTCAGTTCTACCGTATCCACTTTTGCATAATTGCCTGTACCGCTCTTCCGGTAAATTTCATAAGCGGTAATATCATGTCCGTAAAGAGTACCGTCATTTGCAGGTGTGAAAAGGATTTCCGCCGTACTGGATGCCACATCTCCTTCCGCCAGCTGTGCTGTTACCAGCCCCTTAGAAGGCATATAGCTTAAATGCGTGGGCTGGTTATAGCCTACATTTTCCCATGCCACGCCCTCTCTGCACTGTAAATCCTCCAACAGGCAGGGTACTACATAATCTGTTACATAGGTTGTCGTATACAGTCTGACCTTACTGTCATCAGCAGAGCATCTGGCAATAAATTCCTCTCTCCAGTCGCCCATAAGGTCAGCAATCAGTCCAAGATTACCCTTTGTACCGTTAGAAGAATAAATCTCCTCGGAATCCAGCAGTGTTACCTGCTTTCCGTTTTCATAATCCCAGTCTGCAATCACTACGCTTAAAGGCACATAATCTGCCTGATTAAAGCGATGGTCCTGAATCTCTGCCAGCAAATCGCCATCCCAGAAGATAGTGCCATTCACGGCAGGGGTGGAACCATAGGTCAGATAATCCCACTTCTTTGTGGTCGAATTCTGAGTTCCAAGTACTGCGGAGTCCACAGAATCCCACTCGCCGCTTCCGCTTCCGTCAGGCGCGTTGGATGCCCAGAATTCTGCTCCCTGTGAAGTCGGGTCAATATCGGATGCCACGCCACGTCCCACATCCGTATCCTTTACCGGATAACCAATTAACATTTCTCCGGTTTCCGCATCATGAATTTCTACCTGATAAGTCTGGTTGTGTTCCTCATGAACTTCCATAACCTCCAGACCATCATTCCACTCTACCCAGTCAGATATGTGCATCGCATCGCCGTGTCCAAGTCCGGTAGAATATTTCAGGGTTCCGTCATGGTCGTAGCAGCTGGAGCCATATACGATTTCATCCTTGCCGTCATTGTCCACATCCGCTACTGCCAGATTGTGATTACCCTGTCCTTCATTTGCACCGTCATTATCGTCGGTATCATATCTCCAGTAAACATAAATTTCATCACCGACGCCGTCATTATCGGTATCCTTCATGCCATATGCAGTCAGTGCTGTTCTTGTATAGTAGCCACGGCACATTACTGCAAATGCGTGTTCACCGTCCAGATAGGCGGTTGCAGACAGGAATCTGTCCACACGGTTGCCATAAGCATCTCCCCATCTTGATACGGTTCCTCTGTTCGGCAGATAATCCACATCCTCTGCCGCCTTCGTTCCATCCTCCAGATTAAAGATGGAGAAGTATTCCGGTCCATCCAGAATATAACCGCCGGAATTGCGGTAATCATTCGCTGCACTTACCGTATTGACAGGAAGTGCCGAAGCATTGCAGGCTCCCACATAAGCAACCTCTGTCAGATTTCCGTCATAGGAGGTTGTTCCGTCTGCGGTCTTAACCGCTACCTCTGCCTTGCCATCTCCATCAAAATCCCATACCTGGAACTGGGTATAATGGGCGCCGGAACGAATATTGACACCAAGGTCAATTCTGCTGAGCAGAACTGCGTTTCCGCTGTTCCAGTCCACGTCGTAGGTATCCAGAATTGTTGTTCCTGTGTATCCGGAACCGGAATTGTCCTTTGCATTGGACGGATACCATTTTACAATCAGTTCCAGAACACCATCTCCATCCACATCTCCTACAGACATGTCGTTTGCCGTATAGTTCGCTGTGGTTCCATCCGGCATCGTCTGGTCTGCAGGCTTCTGCAGCTGAAATTCCAGATACTGATTATCCCATGCGCTGACACTCTTTGCCGTCAGTCCGGTACTGCTGTCATTAGAACCTGCTACCTTAAAGGTGGCGCCCGCAGGTACATCCGTCAATACCATATTGGTTACTGCCACATCCTTCGCATTCGCTACCGGGGTATCATTTACATATACCGTAAAGGTTGTCTTTAAATTGTTGTCGGAATCAAAATCTGCCTCAAAGGCTCTCCAGCTTAAATATACACCTTCTGTAATATCCTGTCCGTCCGTGCCGATTGCCTTTACCTGTTCAGACAGACTGACTGCCACCAGGGCACGGTCCGTATAAGTTTCTCTGGTTCCGGGAACAAGCGTACCCGCTACCGGTGTTGTACATACTTCTGATTTTTCGCTTTCGCCGCCTGCATTTACCGCAGTTACCATATAATAATAATGGATATTGGTTGCGATGTCCTCGTCCGTATCTGTAAAGCTGGTGGTGGAAGAGCTGCCAACCTTCACAAATCCGGTATAGCCCTTTTCGCCCTCTTTTCTGGTGGAACGGTAAATATTATAGCTGATTGCAGGGAAACTCTTGCCCTGATTATCAGCATCCGCTTCGGAGGTACCTGTCGTTGCAACCACCGCATCCCATTCAATCGTGATGGTATGCTGCAGTGTAGTTTCCCCCTCTGCGGGACTGGTACACTTTACATTCCGGGGTGCTTCCGTAACCGGTACTCCTGTCAATACGGTTTTTACCGTAATTGTTTCACTGGGTGCAGACTCTGTGCCATCTGCCAGTACCGCAGTCATATAAAATTCATAGGTTTCGCCGAGATTTGCGGACTGCTGCTTGCAGCCGTTTTCATCGTTGGCAAAGTCTTCTGTGGTAAAGCTCTTTACAACAGCAAAATCTGTATCTGTGGTTCCTTTTCTGTAAACATTATAGCTTACCGCTCCATCCACTCCGGTAAAGCCCAAAAGGAACTGCATCTTGCTTCCTTCCACCTTGCTCTCTGTTACTGTCAGGGCAGAAGGTGCCTTTACGATTTCCGTAATAGTCAGCCCCATCATATAACCATCGTTTCCGATAGTCAGTTTGCCATCCGTTACCCGGACAGTTCCTGTCACCTTACCGATAGACTGCTTTGCAGATACCTGTCCGATGGATTTTCCTTCTCCGGTGAAATTTGATTTAATCGTACTTCCGCCTTTCAGCAAATCACCCGCATAGCAGGTCACTTCATAATCACCGTTCGGAACCTTTACCTCAAACACACTGGTGCCCAGTACAAAATCTCTTCCCATGGCAGCAAGCTCGCCGGTTGTATCCGCAACCATACTCTCCTCCGGCCTGTTTCGTCCGTTTCCGGGAGCTGTTGTAAAGCCATATCCCTTTGCATCCGTATAAGCTTCGCTTTCGCCAACGCCAATCCAGCCATCCTGTGTCTGGGAATCCTTATAGTTAAAATCGAATTTCCAGCCTGCATCCTTGGTCGTTACTGTAACCTTTTCGGAAAACTCTCCCGTTCCCTTATCATTGAAACCAGCCACTGCGTACACATAGGTCTTACCTGCCTCACAGTTGCTGTCTGTATATTTTACAGAGGAGGAAACGGAATATTTGTCTGCCGCATCAAAGGTAACATCCTCTGCTGTTTCTCCACCGGCAAGCTCTGCCCTGTAAATATAATACAGTTCAGAAGCATCATCCTTTTCCCATCTGAGGCTGACAGAGGAGGAACCTGCGGAAACTACCTCCAGTCCTGTTACCTGTGAGGGTGCTGTTGCCGCCTCATTCAGAGTAACTGTGCTTGCCAGAGTTGCCAGCGCTGCTCTGTTTGCTTCGCTGATATTCTGCTCTGCCGCATAACTGCTGCTTCCGTTGCTTGTGTCCCTGATTCCCTTTGCCACGCACTGGGCAAACTTATATGCTCCGTAATACTGTAAATGGGTGGAGTCCGTTGCACCATTTTTATAGGCACCGTCCGGATAATCTCCCGCATTTACCCAGAGCCAGAGGGACTTGCCGCCGTCAATGCCGAAGCTGTTTGCCAAATCAACAGACCGCTGCGTCAGGTCTACCAGAGCAATTCCCTGCTCTGCAGCCATTTTTATCATGACCTGTCTGTAGCTTTCAAAGTTACTTGCATAGGAAATCAGATTGCCATCCGCATCTGTTGTATAGCTGTATCTTGCTACCGGTGTTACCAGAATCGGTGTCGCACCTCTCTGAACAGCGCCATTCACATAATACTGAATCCATTCCTCAAAATCAGAAGAAGCAACATAACGATTCGGTCTGCTGGTAGTTGCATCATTATGTCCCCACTGAATCAGCACATAATCTCCGGGCTTTACATCCTCCAGAAGGTCATCCAGTTTTCCTTCCAGAATAAAGGAACTGGAGGAACGTCCGCCGATTGCACGGTTTTCTACGACAACCCTGTCTGTTTCGTAGGTCTGTGCCTGACCGTAATTGCAATTATCACATTCTCTTTCCTCCACAAATTCTCCGAAGAAGTTGTGAATTACCTGTCCCCATCCGGTCTGAGGATAATAACTGCTGTCATAGGTCTGTACAGTGGAATCAGAAGCGATAAATACCGTAGGCTTTGCCTCTGTGGCATTTGTCGCAAGTCTTGTAACTTCCACTCCGGAAACATACACAGCCTGCGTTGCCGCATCACTCTCGCTGGTTGCACTGCTTGCCGCCAGAAATTTGATATCCAGTCTGCCATCCACCAGAACTGCGGTATATCCAACTGTTGCAGAACCTCCCGCAGCAATGGCAGTACTTTCCACCTTTGTGATTTCCTCTGATTCTATGTAGGCAGAATAGTCTGTATCCGTCGGGTTTACAAAGGTAACTGTAACCCTGTAATCCGCATTGGGCAGTTCCATGGAAAACTCTGAGGTGTTCTCATAAGTAAAGACACCATACCCGGTGGACTCCGTTTCCGTCCACACTTTACCTGTAATTGTCAGATATCCTTCTGCATCCGATACATAGCTTGCCCCTTCAGCATCCCTGCTGACAGTTCTGGGATAATAAACACTGCCATCCCAGCCCTTTGCCTCCTCTGCATATTCTACATCCCTGAACCCCACATTCACAGGTGTAGAAGAACCCTCCTGTATCCATGTACCATAGGTATGCTTCTTCAATACATCCGTGCCAAACTGAAAAGAATAAATCAGTTCATCCTGCGTATACTGCGCATACCCGGTTTCCTCCTCTGCTGTCAGGCTGAGCAAAGCCACATCCCCGCCAGACACACTTGCATCATTTCCGCTGACAGAAGCCTCCCATTCTTCCAGACTCATAAGTGATGCCGCTTCCGCATCCATACTGTCTGTCAGCGTCAGACTACCTGCCACCAGTGCCGTACTCAGCAAAACAGACATTCCTTTTTTCCAGAAGTTTTTGCTGTTTTTCCCATTCCTCATCATAACCCCTGCATTATCTCCTTTCTTTTTGCTATTTTGCCCCATTTCTTATATTCCCCATCTGTCTTTTCGTCAATATGTTGCATTGTACAATCGCATTTAATGTATACAGATACACATTGACCGTATTTCCCCGGTTAGCATTTATTTTATTATGCAACATGCCAGTTCGTCCAATCATCTCGAGTAAAATTTTACGCAAAAACGACCATTTATTAAGTTTTGTTTGCAAACATAAAAAGACAAGCTCTGCAAAGCCTGCCTTTTCACTCTTCTATTTCATTCTGTTTTCTGCGCCGCATCCTTATCCAGCATTTTCTGAATATAAACACCTGTATAGGACCTGGGATTCTTCGCCACCTCCTCCGGGGTTCCTCTGGCGATAACAGTTCCGCCCCTGTCGCCGCCCTCCGGACCGATATCAATAATATAATCTGCCGTCTTAATCACATCAAGATTGTGTTCGATGACAACCACCGTATTTCCGCCATCAGCCAGCCTGTGCAGGATTTCCACCAGCTTGTGTACATCCGCAAAATGAAGTCCCGTAGTCGGCTCGTCCAGAATATAAATAGTCTTGCCGGTGCTTCTTCTTGCCAGCTCCGTTGCCAGCTTGATTCTCTGGGCTTCCCCACCGGAAAGGGTTGTGGAAGGCTGTCCCAGCTTCACATAGGAAAGCCCCACATCATAAAGAGTCTGTATCTTGTTCCGGATAGAGGGGATATTTTCAAAGAAAGGAAGCGCCTCCTCCACTGTCATATCCAGCACATCAAAAATACTCTTTCCCTTATATTTGACATCCAGTGTTTCCCGGTTGTACCGCTTGCCGCCGCAGACCTCACAGGGTACATAAACGTCCGGCAAAAAGTGCATTTCTATCTTGATGATACCGTCACCGCCGCATGCCTCGCAGCGTCCGCCCTTTACATTAAAGCTGAACCGTCCCTTTCCATAGCCCTTTGCCTTGGCATCCGCCGTAGAAGCAAACAAATCTCTTATCTGGTCAAAGACACCGGTATAGGTTGCCGGGTTGGAACGGGGTGTCCGCCCGATAGGGGACTGGTCGATATCAATCACCTTGTCAAGCTGCTCAATTCCCTGGATTCCCTTATGTTTTCCGGGAATACATCTTGCCCTGTTCAAATCCCTTGCAAGATGCTTATACAAAATTTCATTGACCAGAGAGCTTTTTCCGGAACCTGACACACCTGTCACACAGGTCATTACCCCTAACGGAAATTCTACATCAATGTTTTTCAGATTGTTTTCCTGAGCACCAAGCACCTTGATATATCCCGTAGGCTTTCTTCTCTCCTTCGGAACCGGAATCTTCCACTCTCCGCTCAAATACTTTCCCGTTACAGATTCCGGCACCTTCATAATCTCTTCCGTAGTACCGCAGGCAATCACTTCTCCACCATGGGAGCCTGCGCCGGGACCGATATCCACAATGTAATCCGCAGCAAGCATGGTATCCTCGTCATGCTCTACCACAATCAGGGTATTTCCCAAATCCCGCAGGTTTTTCAGAGTATTTAACAGCTTGTCATTATCCCGCTGATGCAGTCCGATACTGGGCTCGTCCAGAATATAGCAGACGCCCACAAGTCCCGACCCAATCTGGGTTGCCAGACGGATTCTCTGGGCTTCCCCGCCGGAAAGAGTCCCTGTTGCTCTGGAAAGGGAAAGATATTCCAGTCCCACATCCACCAGAAAGCCTACTCTGGCGCGGATTTCCTTCAATATCTGCCGTCCAATCAGCTCCTGCTGGCTGGTAAGCTGCAGGCCTCCCAGAAATTCATGGAGATTCCGGATGGGCATGGAGGTTATCTCATAAATATTCTTATCGCATACCGTCACTGCCAGGGCTTCCTTTTTCAGACGCATCCCCTTGCAGACCTTACAGGGGGTAATCCGCATATAGGTTTCATATTCCTGCTTCATGGTATCGGAAAAGGTTTCCTTATATTTCCGCTCCACATTTTTAATCAGGCCCTCAAAGGCAACCGGATAGATTCCTCTGCCCCTCTGTCCCACATAATGTACATCTACTTCTTTTCCATCCGTTCCGTGAATCAGGATATGTTTGATTTTCTCCGGATACTCTTCAAAGGGGGTGTCCAGGTCAAAATGATATTCCGCACAGAGCGCCTGCAATACCGCGTTGGTAAAACTCTTCTTATCCGTACAGGACTGCCAGCCCGTCACCGCGATTGCCCCCTGATTGATACTTAAGGACTTATCCGGAATCATCAAATCCACATCAAATTCCATCTTATATCCCAGTCCAAAGCACTCCGGGCAGGCACCAAAGGGATTGTTAAAGGAAAAACTTCTCGGTTCAATCTCGCTGATGCCGATACCGCAGTCCGGGCAGGAAAAGCTTTGGCTGAAGGTCATGGGTTCTCCGTCAATGACATCCACCATAAGCAGACCGTCTGCCAGTTCCAGTACATTTTCTATGGAATCTGCCAGACGGCGCTCAATTCCTTCCTTTACCACCAGTCTGTCCACAATAATATCAATATTGTGCTTGATATTCTTATCCAGCGAAATTTCTTCCGTCAGTTCGTAAAGGCTGCCGTCAATCCTGACACGGACATAACCGCTCCTCTTCGCTCTGTCCAGCACCTTTTCGTGCTGTCCCTTTCTTCCTCTTACCACCGGAGCCAGAAGCTGCAGCTTTGTCCCCTGGGGCAGCGCCATAATCTGGTCAACCATCTGGTCTACGGTCTGCCTGGAAATCACCCCGCCGCAGTTCGGGCAGTGAGGAATTCCGATTCTGGCATACAAAAGGCGGAAATAATCGTAGATTTCCGTTACCGTTCCCACCGTAGAACGGGGATTCCGGTTGGTGGATTTCTGATCGATGGAAATTGCCGGGGAAAGTCCGTCAATCCGCTCTACATTTGGCTTTTCCATCTGTCCCAAAAACATTCTCGCATAGGAGGACAACGATTCCATATATCTTCTCTGCCCTTCTGCATAAATCGTATCAAAGGCAAGGGAGGATTTGCCGGAACCTGACATGCCTGTCAGTACCACAAGTTCATTCCTCGGAATATCCACATCAATATTTTTCAGATTATGTTCATTTGCTCCCCGGATTTTGATATATTCCCGGGGTCGCATCTTCTTTACTTCTTCCATTTCTACTCTCCATTCCTGCACATGCCCTTTGCGCATCTCGAGTTTGTGTCAAGTGTACTCAGGCACAAATCTTGCGATTGAAAAATTCTATTTTTCAATCTTACTCCTTTTCAATCTGCTTCTTATTTCCGCGCAGTCTGCTTCTTCCGGCTGGCGCCGCTATCTTCCTCATCCATTTCCTGCAGCTTTTTCTTTAATTCTATCATCTTGTCACGCAGCTCTGCCGCCGCCTCGAAATTCAAATCCGCTGCAGCCTTCTGCATCTTTTTCTGCACCTCGCCCACCAGCTTTTCCAGTTCCCTGCGGCTCATGGATTCCGGGTCTTTCTCAAACTGCATCTCTTCCTTTGCAATAACCTTTGAAATGCTGATCAAATCCCGGACTGCTTTCTTGATGGTCTGGGGCGTGATACCATGCTCCTCGTTATATTTCATCTGAATTTCCCGACGTCTGTTGGTTTCCTCCAGTGCTGCTTTCATGGAATCCGTTATGGTATCCGCATACATGATAACGTGCCCTTCCGCATTTCTCGCGGCACGCCCGATGGTCTGTATCAGCGAAGTGCTGCTTCTTAAGAAGCCCTCCTTATCCGCATCCAGTATCGCCACCAGAGAAATTTCCGGAATATCCAGTCCCTCCCGGAGCAGATTGATTCCCACAAGCACATCAAATACATCCAGACGCATATCCCGGATAATCTGCGCACGCTCCAGCGTATCAATATCCGAGTGGAGATACTTTACCCGAATCCCCACTTCCTTCATGTAATCTGTCAAATCCTCTGCCATACGCTTTGTCAGCGTGGTAATCAGCACCTTATTATGCTTCTCTGTCTCCCTGTTGACTTCCCCTATCAGGTCGTCAATCTGTCCTTCCACCGGACGGACCTCCACCTCCGGGTCCAGAAGCCCGGTAGGGCGGATAATCTGCTCTGTCCGCAGAAGCTCATGCTCCGCCTCATAATCAGAAGGCGTCGCCGATACAAACAGCATCTGGTCAATATGCGACTCAAATTCCTCAAAATTCAAGGGTCTGTTATCCAGTGCCGAGGGCAGACGGAACCCATAGTCCACCAGCGTCTGCTTTCTGGAACGGTCCCCCGCATACATTCCCCTTATCTGGGGAATCGTCATATGGGACTCGTCAATAATAATCAGAAAATCATCCCGGAAGAAATCCATCAACGTCATGGGCGGCGCTCCCGGCGGCATGAAATTCAGATGTCTGGAATAATTTTCAATTCCGGAGCAGAAGCCCGTTTCCCGCATCATCTCTATATCAAAATTCGTCCGCTCCGCAATTCGCTGTGCCTCAATCAGCTTGTCCTCCCCTTTAAAGAACTGCACCCGCTCCTTCATTTCCGCCTCGATATTATCGCATGCTTTCCTGATTTTATCCTGAGAAACCACATAATGGGATGCCGGGAAAATAGCAATATGATTCAGCTCCGCATGGATTCGCCCGGAAAGAGGCTCCACCTCCGCAATCCGGTCTATCTCATCCCCGAAAAATTCAATCCGGATAAGATAATCTCCGCCCTGGGCAGGATACACCTCCACCACATCTCCATGCACCCGGAAGCACCCTCGCTGCAAATCCATTTCATTCCGGTTATACTGGATATCCACCAGTTCCCGGAGCACCTGGTCCCTGTCCTTTGTCATCCCGGGTCTTAAGGAAACAATCATATCCTGATATTCGTCCGGACTTCCCAGACCATAAATACAGGAAACACTTGCCACCACAACCACATCCCGCCGCTCTGTCAGGGACGCTGTTGCAGACAGCCGCAGCTTGTCAATCTCATCATTGATGGCTGAATCCTTCGCAATATAGGTATCAGAGGAGGGCACATACGCCTCCGGCTGATAATAATCATAATAAGACACAAAATATTCCACCGCATTTTCCGGGAAAAACTCCTTAAATTCCCCGTAAAGCTGCCCCGCCAGAGTCTTGTTATGGGCTATAATCAAGGTCGGTTTATTCAGAGCCGCTATCACATTCGCCATGGTAAAGGTCTTTCCGGAACCGGTAACACCAAGCAGGGTTTCAAACTGATTTCCCTCCCTGAAGCCCTTTACCAGTTCTTCGATTGCATGGGGCTGGTCGCCCGTCGGCTGATATTCACTGTGAAGTACAAAATGGTCCACTGTTATTTTTCTCCTGATTTTTTCCTGTCAAAACTATTTTGAACAATTACTTTGATATTATGATATCAGGGTCAAAAGGTCTGAACTCACATGAGCCTGCTCATAAGTGGGCGAAAGACCCTGGGACCCGCAAAACATGAGGAAGTAGCGATCTACGCAGTAAATCAGCGGATTCCGAATGTTTTAGAATTACAGGAACTGCTTTGGCAGCGAAGTAATTCGCAGATATCAAATGAGGGGCAAAGTACCTTTTGACCCTCATATCATATTATAGCATTCATGACAAAAAAAGTACAGAACAAAATCGAACTTTTGTTCTGTACCTGATAATCCCTTTTTCCGCCTTATTTCATCAGCTCTGCCAGAACTTCCTTTGCCTTCTCAAGCTGATTATCGGGATGCTCCTCACTTCCGTAATAAGCCTCCCCGTCAAACTCGCAAAGCACATCCGGTTCGATGCCAATCCCATGGATATTGTTTCCGTTGGGAGTATAGTAGGCGCTGATTGTCAGCTTGATTGCCGAGCCATCCCGGAAAGGCATAATCTGCTGTACAATTCCCTTTCCGAAAGTAGTTGTTCCCACCAGTGTCCCAATTCCGTAATCCTTAATGGCACCCGATAAAATTTCGGAAGCACTTGCGGAATTCATATCTACCAGAACCACCAGCGGTACCTCCAGCTCATGGGCGCCGTCACAGTCATACTCCGTCCGCTTTCCTTCCTTATCCTCCGTGTATACAACCAGTCCTTCCGGAAGCATCATCCTTGCAATATCTACCACTGCATCCAGGCTGCCGCCGGGATTACCACGTAAATCCAGAATCAGCCCCTTCATGCCGGAGCCCCGCATGGTTGCCAGCGCATCCGCAAACTGATTGACCGTCACATCATCAAACTCCGTAATACGGATATACGCCCTGTTTTCATCCAGCATTTTGGATTCCACCGTGGGCGATTCCACCTTTCTTCTTGTCAGTGTCACCTCCATGGATTCGCCGCTGCGAACCAGGGTAAGGCTTGCCTCCGTTCCTTCCTCCCCTTTAATCAGAGAAACCGTTTCCGTCAGAGAAAGTCCATAAGTAGAAGTTCCATCCACCTCGTAAATCAAATCATTTGCCCGAAGGTCTGCTGCCTCTGCCGGAGAACCCACAATGGTACCGCTGATTTTCGGCAGCCCGGTATCGGAATCCAGACTGACATAGGCGCCGATTCCATAGTAAACACCCTCCGTCTGTTCCAGAATGGCATTCAGCTCCTCCGTGGTATAATACTCGGAATAGGGGTCCCCCAGGGATTCCAGCATTCCCTTGTAAATACCGTCCTGAAGCTCTTCGTTGCTCACTTCACTCAGATAATAGTACTGGTCTATAATGCTTTCCAGTGCCTGCAGCTTTGTCACCATGGAAGCATCCACTGCGGAATTTTCCTCAAAAACAACCTGCTCCGCTGCATTTCTGCTCTCTGCTATCTGCTGTATGCTGTGCCCCAGATATACAATTCCCACCAGTAAAAGGGTGCTTGCCAGCCCTGCTATCAGACCCGCCAGAAAAAGTCCCTTTCCACTCCCCTTTTCTCCCTTCGGTACAGGAGTCCGGGGCATTTCCTTTGAAGTATTATCAAAATATGCCTGGTTTTCGTCCATTGTCATCCTCTTTTCTGCAATTCCTATTCCTCGGCTATTCCTTTAGGTATTCCCAGGGAGATACATAGGCGCCATCCCGCCTTACGCTGAAATGCAGGTGGTTGCCCGTAGAACGCCCGGTACTTCCCACCGCTGCGATGGTTTCCCCTCTCGTCACAATATCATCCTTTTTCACATATAACGCAGAAGCATGCATGTAAATTGTATAAAGGCTGTCCCCATGGTCTATCATCACATAATTTCCCATGGTGGCGCTGTAGGTCGCCGCTACCACCACCCCGTCATATGCCGCATAGATGGCAGTTCCCTTCGGAGAAGCAAAATCCACCCCGTTATGGAACTGCTGTATACCAAGGGTCGGATGGATTCTGTTTCCATAGTCATCCGAAACTCTGGTATAGGACGCCAGCGGAAATTTAAAGGGACCGTTGTCATAGGTCAGCACCACGCCGCTGTTTGCCAGAATTTTCTTTTTATCCTCGGCGATTGCAGCCTCCAGAGCAGCGATTTCTTCCTCCTGCGCCTTGATTTCCGCCTCGTATTCCTTAATCGCCTGTGCTTTATTGCTGATATCTGTTTCGTAGCTGATAATATCCTTGTTTTTCTGGGCAATCAATATTTCCAGATTTGCCTGCTCCTGCTCCACACCAGCCTTGGTTTCATCCAGGATTTCCTTTTCCAGTTCCAGATTCTGCTTACATAATTCCACATACTCCCGGACCATCTTATAATCCTGCCACACCTGCTGCTCGTAGGAAATCACCTTCTGCACATAATCCGCCTTGTTCAGAAAATCTCCGAAGCTTTCCGCCTTTGTCAGCATTTCCACCATCTGCGGGTTTCCCGTTTCATATATCATTCTTATGTGGCGAATCATGGATTCTTTCTGATTTTCTTCTTTTTCCAGAGCTTCCTCCAGTTCCTTCTCAGTCTGGGTAATCTCCGCTTCCTTTTCGCTGATCTGCGTCCGCAGGCTGGCGATATTCGCTTCTATCTCCTGCAGGTTGCTGTCAAGCTGTGCCACATAATTTTTCAGGTTGGTGCGCTGCCCCTCCAGATCCTTTTTCATTTTTTCCAGGTCACTCAGACCGCTCTGCAATGCCTTCTTTTCTTCCTGTGCCTTTTCAATCTGCTCTTCCTTCTGTCTGATGCTGTCTGATGTAATGGAGGACATTGTAATGGCTTCCAGTTCCATCGGCTTATATCCAAACAGAAAAAGAGCACAGCAGAACAGGCAGACCATCCGTGTTATCTTTTTCTTCATATTCCCCTTTATCCGCAACCATTACCTCCTGCTTCCCACAGGCTCTGCTTCCCGCTACACCCGCAGATGCTTTCTGACCGTGGTAAAGCTTCCGAAAAATCCGATGCCCACACCAATCAGTAAGGATACCGGTGTCAGCACATGGAACAACTGCTGCGTTGTTAAAAAGTTCATAAAATTGCTCAGGATGGAAAATCTCTCCACCACATACTGCAATGCGTAATTATAGAGCATATAAATCAGAAAGAGGGGAATTGCCGCCCCCATCAGCCCAATCAGAATACATTCTATTACAAAGGGCGCTCTTACGAAAAAGTCCGTTGCCCCGATGTATTTCATGATATTGATTTCCGTTGCCCTGACAGAAATACCCATGGTTACGGTATTTTTAATCAGAAATACGCTGACTGCCAGCAGAATAATAATGATTCCCAGAGAAACATAGGCAATCAACTGGTTTACACCACTTAAGGTATCCGCGGTAATTTCGGAATAATTGACCCTTCTTACCTCCGGGATGGATTCCAGCCAGGTCACCAATGCACTCTGCATGGACACGTCACTCAGATAAACCTCGTAATTGTCCTCCCCTTCAAGAGGATTTTCCGGGAAGCCCTCCGCATAGTTTTCCCCGTAGAAGTCTGCGGCAAAGGTCTGCCATGCCTCCTCATCAGAAATAAATTTCACATCGGAAACCTCGCTCCGTCTTGCAATCTCCTGTCCGATTTCTTCCAGACGCTGCTCCGTGGGAATCTGTCCCTCCTCATGGCTTTCACATTCATCCGCCTCGCAGTGGAAGAACACCGTTACGGAAACCCCCTCCTCTGCCTTTAAAACGGCACTCTGGAAGTTTGCCACAATGGCATAAAAGATGCCAAACAGAAACAGACAGGCGGAAATTGTCGCAATGGATGCCAGAGAAAACAGCTTATTTCGGAAAATATTGACGAAGCCCTGTTTCAGGGTATAAAGCAATGTACTAATCCTCATCGATATATTCTCCTCCCTCCTGGTCGCTGACAATCACGCCCATTTTCATGGTAATAACACGCTTACGCATGGCATTGACAATTTCCCTGTTATGGGTTACTACCACTACCGTTGTCCCGCCTGCGTTAATCTCCTCTAAAAGACTCATAATTTCCCAGGAATTTTTCGGGTCCAGATTTCCCGTAGGCTCATCCGCCAGCAGAATGGAGGGATTGTTAATCAGCGCACGCGCCAGCGCCACCCTCTGCTGCTCACCTCCGGAAAGCTGCTTTGTCTTTGCCTTATATTTTCCGGCAAGCCCTACTGTAGCCAGTACCGCCGGTACATTTCTCCTGATTTCGCTGGTAGGTGTTTCAATAATCCGCTGGGCAAAGGCTACATTCTCATAAACATTTCTGTCATTCAGCAGACGGAAATCCTGAAATACCACCCCAAGATTCCGGCGGAATCTCGGCACCTGTCTGTGCCTTAATTTACCCAAATCGTTTCCCATAACATAAACACTGCCGCTGGTAGCCGTCAGCTCCCGCAGCAGAAGTTTTATCAGCGTGGACTTTCCGGACCCACTGTCCCCCACAATAAATACAAACTCTCCGGGATGAATGCTTAGGCTGATATCATTCAATGCCGGTGCATTATTGGTGTAGGACTTTGTCACATGGTCCATATAAATAATCCCGTGTTCTTCTATTATCTGCTCTCTTTTTCTTCTAAGCAGCTCCTTATTTGCCATTGTTCCTCACATTCCGCCGTTTTATCGGCACATTTTCCAGTTCTGCTGTTCTAAAAATCTGTATTTTCCATATATTTCATATACTTTACAACCATCAGCGCAATCTTAAAGGTGATGGCATCCTCAAAAACTCTCAAATCCAGCCCTGTGCTTTTCTGCAGCTTATCCAGACGGTATACAAGGGTATTTCTGTGGATAAACAACTGTCTTGAAGTTTCGGAAACGTTCAGACTGTTCTCAAAGAACTTATAAATGGTCGTCAATGTTTCCTCGTCAAAATCGTCCGGGCTCTTTCCACCAAAAATTTCCCGGATAAACATCTTGCAGAGAGGAATGGGAAGCTGATAAATCAGACGTCCGATTCCCAGCTCACTGTACGCAATCACTTCCCTGTCATCAAAGAAAATCTTTCCCACATCCAGAGCCATCTTGGCTTCCTTATAAGAACGGCTTACCTCCTTGATTTCCTGCACAACAGTTCCGTAGGCAATCCTGATATCCCGGATGCCCTCTTTCTGCAAAAAGCTGCTGAGTGCTCTGGCAGACTTGTCAATTTCCCTGCTCTGCTCCCCGTCCGTCAGCTCCTTTACAATAATTACGTTATTTTCATCCACTGCCGTCACAAAGTCCCGGCTGGAGCTGCCAAGGTTTGCCCTCGCAAGCTCCAGAGCATTGTTATCCCTGCCATTCCCTGATTCCACAATCATAACCACTCTGGGGATATCTGTCTGGATATGTAACTTCTTGGAACGGCTGTAAATATCCACCAGCAGGAGATTATCCAGCAGCAGGTTTTTAATAAAGTTGTCCTTGTCAAAACGCTCCTTGTAGGCAACCAGAAGATTCTGTATCTGGAATGCAGCCATCTTGCCCACCATGTAAACGTCCTCACCGGTTCCTCCGGCAACAAGGACATATTCAAGCTGCTGCTCATCGAATATCTTGAAATATTGATAGCCCTGTATTTCCTGGGAATCCGCCGGAGAAGCTGCAAATTCCACCGCAGCCTTGGTGCTGCTTCCCATATCAGTTGTTGCAGCAACCTCTTTTCCATCTATATCCATTACACAAAGGTCTACTCTGGAAATACTTTTTAAACCGTCTATCGTATTCTGTAAAATCTGATTTGAAATCATTGCTCCCCCGCTCCTTTTGTCTTCCTGCTCCGGACAGACCTACATTTTCCGCTAGGCCCCGATATATCAAATTTTACAGAAATATTACAGAAAAAGCAATAGGATTTTATGAATTTTCACAAAAAAAGCCACCTGAGGCTTTCTTCTTTCAGGCGGCTTTTGCTATGCTTCTATTCTCTAGATATACAAATCAATATTGGTTCCCACCGCCGGATTAACACTTCTCTCCATGGCAGCCGAATCAATCATTTCAATTACCCCTTCTCCCAGGGTTTTGTTTGTATCCAGTGCCTTTCCAAGGACAGCCGTACCTACCTCTGTCTGTAAGGAAGCATTGGATAACGCGGTAGAAATTCCTGCAATATCCATTCCCATATGACACCTCTTTTCTGCGCTCTCCGCGCCGCCTTTCCATCTCTATATTAACACGGGAAAGGGCAATTATCCAGTCCTGAACCGGAATTTCCGATTTCTTAAGATTTTCTCCGGATAGTCTTTTCTCCAATCTCAATCCTGCCTTCCTTCAACAGTCTTCCCACAGCACGCTTAAATTCATTTTTGCTCATGCCTGTTTCGTGGGCAATGACCTCCGGAGCCGCCTTATCATTAAAGGGAAGTGCCCCCTCATAACTGTCCAGAAGCGCCAGTATCTTTTCCGCATCCTGTCCCATCTGCACACTGGTCTTTTCCCTTATGCCAAGAGTCAGCTTGCCATCCTCCCGCACGCTTAAAACCCGGGCTTCCACATCCTTCCCAAGCTGCACATCCCCGTACAGCTCCTTTTTCGGAATCAGACCGGAATACCGATTATCCACCGCCACAAAGGCGCCAAAGTTATCGCTTAACTCGTACACTCTGCCCTTTACCCTGTCACCGCTCTTGTAAGGACTGTCTGTCCGCAGCTCCTTATAAACATTCATTGTGGCGCAAAGTCTGTTACTCTTGTCAATATAAAGGGAAACCAGAACATCCGCCCCCTGTACAACCTTTCCCCGCTGCTGTTTAAAGGGCAGCATCAAATCCTTTTCCAGCCCCCAGTCCAGAAATGCGCCGTACTTTCCAACCTGCGCCACCTTCAGCTCTGCAACCTCTCCCAGCTTCAGCTTCGGCTCCTTTACAGTCGCTATCATTCTGTCCCTGGAATCCCGGTAAACAAATACATCCAGCTTATCTCCTACCTTGCTGCCCTCCGGCACCTGCTTTATGGGCAGCAGAATATGCTCCGCAGCATCTTCAAAGGAAACTGCCAGATAAACGCCAAATTCCACCTGCTTTACAATTACAAGCTCCTGTCTTTCACCAAGTCGTATCATACTAATCTCCATTCCGCAGGCATTCCTATGCCGAAGGAATCGCGAACTGAATTTCAGATTCAGTTCTGCGATAAAAAGTTACTTTGTGACGCCTGCGGCACAAATAGCCGTGTGAAAAATATGCTATCAGACATATTTTTCACACTAATTTCTATCTGCCATAAAACCGTCTAATACGTTCGCTAATTGCTCTGGTGCATCAACATTAACTTCATGTCCCGCCTTCTCTATGATACAAAGTTCTGCGTGTGCCAGTTGTTCTGATAATTCCCTGGCTGCCTTTATATTAGCACTATCTTTTCCTCCGCAAATCACAAGGACAGGACATAAAATTTTATTTAATTCTACACTATAATCCAACCACATCATAGACTTAGATAGTTGGATAAACTGTGTTTTCGATAGCCCCATGCTTTGAAACATGGAATTAGACATAAAACGAAAAATAATATTTTGTAATGCCAATAGGCGCTTTGGCATTTTGTATTGTGCTGCTATTAACGCTAATGATTTAATTTTGTTTGGATGTTCAATTCCGTAATGCAGCGCAAGAATAGCCCCCAGCGACAATCCACAAATAGCAATCGGTTCGGAAACTTTATCACAATACTCTGAAAATGTTGTATATAGATTCGCATAATTCGCTTCTTTACTCTGCAACATTTCAGATAAATCAGGACAGTTACAATTTGAATTTATTTTTAAGTTTTCTATTGTTTTATCCCAGCTCGACGGCATTTGCCCCAAACCATGCACAAATATCTGTTGCATTTACTTCTATCTCCTGCTTTATTCTTCAGCGCTTTCTGTTTTAAAATACATTCATCTTACGCCGTCATCATCGCACTTATCTCAGATAACCATTTCTTCTTGCATAATCACCTATGATAAAAGCACCTGCCATAATCAGCAAAATGAACACGGATAATATATCCCAAATATCAACCACCGGTTCGCCAATCATTTTTGACAATACAGTGTTTATCAAAAAATTAAATGGGATTGCAAATAAGAATGTGATTCCTGTTGCCAATAATTTTCTTTCCTTAAGCCGATGATACAAAACATAAATTATCCACAGGAATACAATCGATATAAGCGACATAAGTGCACCAATACGAAATACCTCATCTACTTTTATCAAAATACTTAATATGTACATAAACGGCTCAATAAGAACACTAATCGCAATCATCGCCGCCAGTACCCCCTTCTTTCCCAACAAAATAACCGGGAAAGTTACTATCCATGTAATCAAAATTGAACTAAGCACAATAAGTGACCATGTCAGTTCTCCCGCAATGGCAATATCACATATACAACATACAAAAATGCCAACAACCATAGCAATTGTATATATCGTTGATATTACGATATTCTTGCTCATGTTATTCTCATCTTTTCGCTTCAATTCAATAAGATTTTCATTGACTTTTTCTTCGTAATCATTCATTTCTATCCTCTCCCCACTTAATAGTTCATTGACCGTAACACCTAAAATATTGCAAAGTTCCAGCATAATAGATGAATCGGGCATACATTTGCCAGTTTCCCTTAGTTAAAGATATTGTTGGGTATCTCAAGATGTGTCATTCGATTTTGCCGATAAAGCGGTAGAAGATTTCTACCTCCTGTTCCCGGCTTCCGTCCTCACTTTTGACCGCTTCATGGATAAGGATTTTTTCAATCAGCGTATTCAGAAGTTCAGCCGTCAATTCTGTGGGATTGACATACTGTTTCATCAGACCTATCCACTTTTCAGCGTCAACCGCTGTCTGGGCAGCGGCCTCCATCGCTTCGTGAAGCCGTTCAATTTTTGCGTCCAATTCTCGCTGTTCGCCCTGATACTTTTCGGACAGCATATTGAAATTGTATTCTGTAATGCGTCCGGCAGACCAGTCCTCATACATTTTTGCAAACAGGGTGTCTACTTCTGCTTTGCGTTTTTCCGCCTTTTTCAGTTCGGCTGTCTGCCGCTTCCTTGCAGTATTGCGTTCCTTGTCGCTGGCGTTAAGTAGCCGTTTCAGAAGTTTGTCCCCGTCCTGCTGTGCCAGCACAGACCAGTATTGCAGACGGGAAAGGACATAGGCGTAAAGCACATCATAACGGATATAGTGCATGGAACACTGGTGCAATCCTTGCCCGTACTTGCTACAATGGTAGTGGGCATAGGGATTTTTGTTCTGACTGTTCACACCATAGGCCAGCGACCAACCGCAGTCCGCACATTTTACCAGCCCGGAAAATATCTGCGTTGTGCCGTTCTTCTGCCGTCTGCGCCTGTTGCAAATCTGCTCCTGTACTTGACGGAACACATCTTCGGAAATAATCGCTTCGTGGGTGTTCTCCACACGATACCATTCCTCTTTTGGCTTGCGTACTTTCTTCTTGTTTTTGAATGAAATGTTGGTCTGCTTATTGTGGATGCTGTGTCCGATATAGGTTTCCTCTTTCAGAATACTTTTTACCTGCGCTATCGTCCACGCATAGGCTTTTTCCTCCGGCGCTCCGGCATAGATATTTGCGAAAGTGCCGTATCTCTGGAAATTCAGCCAGCCGGGAGTAGGTACTTTTTCTTCGACCAAAATCCGTGTAATGCTGGCGGCTCCCCGGCCATGAACGGCAAGGTCAAAAATCTTTTCGATAATCCACCTTGTTTCCGAGTCAACCAAAAGATGACCTTTCTTATCCGGGTCTTTGACATAGCCCAGCGGGGCATAGGCTCCATAGTGTGCGCCATTTGCAAACCGTGTCCGCATGGCCGCTTTTACCTTTTTGCTGGTCTGGCGGGCGTGCATTTCATTCAGAATGTTGAGGAATGGGGCAAGCTCATTCTCTCCGTTGATGGTGTCCACATTGTCATTGACAGCGATATAGCGGACGCCTTTGCTGGGAAAGTAGATTTCCGTGTATTGGCCGGTCAGAATGTAGTTTCTGCCTAAGCGGGATAAATCCTTCGTAACAACGCAGTTGATTTTCCCGTCCTCAATGTCATCAATCATTCTCTGAAAATCCGGCCTGTCAAAGTTCGTTCCAGACCATCCATCGTCGATATATTCATCTATGACATTCAGGCCATGCTCGGCGGCATATTGCCGGAGCATCATGCGTTGTGTCTGAATACTCCCGCTTTCTCCTTGCAGTTCATCGTCCCGGCTCAATCTCATATAAAGCGCCGTGTTGTAAATCGTAGTATTGTAAGGTTGTTTCACCGTTAAAAATCCTCCTTCTAAAGAAACAACCCACGCTTACAATACTTTTGCTCTATGGCAATTATATCATAAGCGTGGGCGTGTTATCAATGATGGGCTATCAGGTTGAAGCGGCTTTTTCTGCGGTATGCCGCACCACATCTACAATCAGATCACCGAGGGGCTTCCCGCCTGCGGCGAAGTGTTCGGAGATTTTTATACGGTTGTTCCCACATACAAAATACTGCGTGCCGTTCTCTGCTTGTATGACCTGCCCTGTCCGGGGTGTAAAAATATCGCTTTCGCTTTTTGCCATCCAGTGTCCTCCATATTCAGTTTTCAAGGTACAATGCCGCACAGGGGCGGCGAAAATTTCTGCTTATATCTATCACCTTTCCTTTACCGTGTGCCGCTGCTGCCGTTTCAGTTCCGCCAGTATATCCGGCGGGATACGGTCAACCA
>OLGB01000321.1_pt1 | contig 72133 bp, 63 predicted proteins | sample 1605691 | NCBI WGS metagenome assembly OLGB01 (sample SAMEA3888925, study PRJEB22519) | human gut metagenome | biome: human gut; feature: human-associated habitat; material: faeces | place: Denmark | collected 2010
ATTACTGGTTAAATTCTTCTCACCGGTTACTATCCATGATGTGACGATTCTATGTCGATTCAATAATATCAGTACTGAGTTCCTTGAATTGGCACATTTCGATGTAATCTATCCTTTCATGGAAGCCACTTTCCCATTGCCAGTTGTAGGTTCTGACCGCACATTCACCACCAGCAGCGGCAGAAAGATAGTGATACCTGCACAACCGGAACTTTCCGGTGACGATGTCACGCTTATTATCCGGACGGAAGATCCGTATATGAAGAAGATAGAACAGATAGACAGCCGGTGGTTCATCCGTTTCTCAGCTTATTCAGCCGACAACGGACACGCTTACTGGCGACACATGAATCCATTATTATGTCGTCACGGGGTAGCATTGGCTATCAATATGGCTTTCATGTTCTCTTCCGAAGAGTTTAACACAGAAATGAACAAATATGAAGGCAAACTGAAGGATAACGGAGGAAATGCCATCAATCTGGATGCGTTACGCCAGAGAATCCGCAGTCATGGAGGACTCGTATTGGGTTGCGTATCAGGCGTCGGCGGTCTGGGAGGCGGCAACACTTACGGATTGGCGAACTACTGTTATACCGGAGTCTATTTTGATGCAACACCACTGGGATCCAATCCTCATAACTATCCCCGACAAGCTATGTTCCACGAATACGGGCATTGTTTAGGTTACAACCATAGCAGTACCATGACTTATGGCGACCAATGGACAGTACTCTGCGCCACAGTATTCGTAAACATGGGGCAAGAGGGTAAATTACCAATATGTTCAAAAGACATAATTGCCAATTTACCGATGTAAAAAGATACAAATAGTAAATAAAAGTAAAAAGGGAGGAAGCAGATATGAGTAAATCAAATTTCTGCCCCTCCCTTTTACTATGATATAAATAAAGACCTATTACTTCTGAACCTCTCCTTTTTCATTGAAAAGAACCGGATTCTCGGTACCGGCTGCATCCACCAATGTTACCTTGTAAGTCTTAGTTCCATCTTCAGCAACTTCAACGGCTGCCTCTTTGATGGTTGCTTCCGAGTAGTTTTCCTTGATGGCATCCTGAACTGCCTGCGGGAGTTCTTTTACATCAATCGGTTTAAACTCGTTGATCATCGTTGCGATTTCAACATCTGATACCATGTTGTCAGCAAATGCTACTGAAGTACCCAATCCCATTACCAATGCTACTGCTAAAAATAACTTTTTCATAATTCTAATTGTTTAAGTTAAACATTTCTTGTTAGCTCTCACATAATATAGTACAAGACGCATGCCAAAACTATTTCCAAACAAGTATCACGCTATATATCAACTACTTAAGCCAAAACCATATAAAAGACATTTTCCTAATTTGAGTATTTTTTCTACAACTATGTGGATATCCGTCCACAGTAATATACACTTTATAAACTATCACCTTTCTATTTTTCACTCCTACCATTAGGACTATGTAAACAGAAGAAATTCTTCATAAATCCAATATAAATAATACTAAGCAATAAAATAGTACACGATAAATATAAATAGCCATGGTCCAAGAAATATATATATCCTATTATTACAATTACCTGCATAGCCATATAAATCAGCGATACCACTACATGAGGCATCTTCAATTCATTCGCCATCAATTGATACATATGTTTACGATGGGGCAAACCGATATTCTCATGAAGCATCAGGCGATGAATGATAGTCAGAACACTGTCGACACCATAGACAGACAATAAGATAATCCAACTGAAATCTTCAGTCTTAATTATAAGTTTTCCTATCAGAAAAAGAAGAATAAAAGCAATACTCACAGAACCGACATCACCGGCAAAACACCTCGCTTTCTTACGGAAGTTAAAGAAGCAGAAGACCAGGACGGAGCAGAAAACGGTATAGATTAGAGCAGGCTCTACAAACTGAGTTACTTCAGCATTGATATAAGCCAATGCACCAAGGATAACCAACGAATAACCACCCGTTATCCCATTGATACCATCCATAAAATTATAGGCATTGATGATGCCTGTACAAACAATCAAAGCTATAATAATCCACCACCACGAAAGAGAAAACAAGCCCCATTGGTAAAACATCAAAGCCATAGCAGTGAAGTGAAACACCAATCGCAAACCTTGGGAAGTGGAACGGATATCATCCACAAAACTAATAAATGTGATTAGAGTCAATGCCAATATAAACCAAAGATATCCCCAGTCATTACTCAGGAAATAGCCCAAAGCTCCAAAATAGAAGATGATTCCGCCACCACGCAAAGTAATCCGGGTATGGGAACTTCTCTCATTCGGCTTATCGATGATATTGCACTTATCAGCTATTCTAAAATAAAAAAGTTCTGCCAAAAATAGCAGAACTAGTATAATCAGGTAATACATAACCGTACTTGCCCCTTTAATTTGAATTGTTTATTATTAATTTGAAAACGATAAGATCGTTTTCATAATCCCATCAGCAGCACGAACAGGCATTCGTTCAATGCCAAGTGCTGCTTTAATCTTCTCATTACTCACCACGTAATTCTCTGTCAACTTCCGAAGACGTTCAGTATTCAACGGCAAATGAAGCAATGTTCCCAAACCAGCACAACTTTCCATCATTTTCTTGTTCATCTTCCAGATGTGAGGTTCCTTGCCCATAGCTTCACACATGAGAGCAATCAATTCATTGGTAGACAGAGCTTCATCATCCCCCATGTGATAAATACCACTCGTTACATTCTTTGTCAGCAAACCTTCCACCACATAGCAAAGGTTATCTATAGAAGTGAACGAACGCTTATTTTCAAAATCTCCCAAAGGCCAAGGAATACCCTTCTTTACCACATTATAAAGTAGATTCAAGTTCCCCTTGTTACCCGGGCCATGAATCATACAGGGTCGAAGAATATACACCAGTTTATTACGCTGCATAGCAACTCTCAAATCTCCATTCTCAACTCTCAACTTACTAAGAATATAATTCTCGGCTGCTATCTTACTCTCTCCATAAGGTCCCACTGGTGCAGGTATCACATCCTCCCTCAACATATCCCCCACTACACTATCAGCAGCAGCCTTCACAGAACTGAAGAATATGAACCTCTTTGCTGTAGATTCCAGAAAGAAATCAAAGATTTTTTGTGTCAGTCCTGTATTGATATCAAAATATGTCTGTGCAGCAGACTGATTCTTTGTATCATGTGCCTTGCCTGCAAGATGAATGATAGCATCAAACTGGGGTAAATTCTGCATAGGGAAAGAGATCGTTTCAATATCTTCCCAAGCAAAAGTTTTCACTACTCCCTCTTTTTCAGGTGCAACAATATCTAAGCCATAAAGAGTATGATATTCCTTTAAAGCCATAACAAAATTGGAACCCACGAAACCGTGAACTCCGGTAATAAGAATATTCATAAAATCGCAGAAATAAAAAACGAATACTTACTGTTTAGTAAGAAAATCAATAAGAAGATTTTGTAGTCGACAAGGATCTTGTCGTCCATCCCATATAATTATCACTTCAATTCTATCCTCATAAATCTGATAATAAATATGGTCTTGTTTATAAAAAATGCATCTAATTCTCCATATTGAGACAAATGCAACAGTCGCTTACCTACGTAAGGAGAACTTCCCAATGACTCTATAAAAGATATAATTTTAACAGCAATATTATTTGCCGTTTTTTCCCAAAGAAACCCTGTATGTATGATAGTATATCATAAAGAGACTCTATAGCCAAATCAGACCAGACTACTTCCATCCCAATCTATCAGCTAACAATCCATATACCTCACTATTAGGTATCATCCGGCCTTTTTCACGAGCTATTTGAGCATACTTTGCTGCCCCAATAATAATTTCGTCCGACAATAATTCTATTTCTCCTATCGTAGAAGGTGAACGGTATTCCATTACAGGCTCATTGACGGTCTGCTCTATTAGTTCCTGCTTTTTATATGCCTTAGACTTACTCATTATCTCAACATTTTCTACAAAGGTAATTTGCAATATCGGAATATCCTAATTATTATTCTATAACTTGCGACTTAAGATATAATTTCTTCACAAACTTCATATCATGTGCCACCATTATCCTCACAAGCTCAGGAAAACTAGTTTTCGTAGGATTCCAACCAAGTACTGTTTTGGCTTTGGTAGGATCACCTAATAATTGTTCAACCTCGCAAGGACGGAAATATTTCGAGTCAACTTCAACAAGCACTTTGCCTGTATTCACATCAATTCCTTTTTCATCAACACCCTCACCTTCCCAGTACAGTTCAATGCCAACCTCACGAAAAGCTAAAGTAGCAAATTCGCGAACTGTATGCATCTCACCGGTAGCTATCACAAAATCTTCCGGCGTATCATGTTGCAGCATCAACCACATACACTCCACATAATCCTTCGCATACCCCCAGTCACGACGGGCATCCAGATTACCCAGATATAACTTATCCTGAAAACCTTGTGCAATACGAGCAGCGGCAAGAGTTATCTTACGGGTTACAAAAGTCTCTCCCCGACGCTCACTTTCATGATTGAACAGAATACCATTTACAGAAAACATGCCATAACTCTCACGATAATTCTTCGTAATCCAGAAACCATACTGTTTTGCTACACCGTATGGACTACGAGGATAGAAAGGTGTTGTTTCTTTCTGGGGAATTTCCTGTACCTTACCATAAAGTTCCGAAGTGGAAGCCTGATAAATCTTCGTCTTTTTCTCTAAACCCAAAATACGGACAGCTTCAAGCATGCGAAGCGTTCCTACAGCATCAGCTTCAGCCGTATATTCCGGAACATCAAAAGACACTTTTACGTGACTTTGTGCCGCAAGATTGTAGATTTCATCGGGTTGTACCTGCTGAATAATACGAATCAATGAACTACTATCCGTCATGTCACCATAATGAAGATTAACTAGTCGCTGTTGCCTCATGTCACGTACCCATTCATCCAGATATAGATGCTCTATACGTCCTGTATTAAATGAAGAAGAACGACGGAGGATACCATGAACTTCATAACCTTTTTCTATTAAAAATTCGGCAAGAAATGAACCATCTTGTCCAGTAATGCCAGTAATTAATGCAATTCTTTTCATTAAAACCCAAAATAACTATTTATACAATTTTTCTATTTCTGCCCAAATTATATGTTGTTCAAAATTATCCACTACAAATTTTCGTCCATTCTTTCCAAATTCTATTCTACGGTTTTCGTCTGAGCAAAAGTAATCTATAGCTGTTGCAATGCTATCCGAATCATGTTCCACGAATATACCTGTTTCTTTTTCTATTATAGAATCAACGCATCCAGTCGCTCTTGTTGTGACAATCGGTAACTCCATAGCAGACGCTTCTAATACTGATGTAGGAAAACCTTCACGATACGAAGGTAATACAAATACATGCATCAAAGCATAATAGTATTCAATATTTGAATTCTGCACATACCCTGTATTCATGATATTAGGATTTTGCCTGATAGTCTCCACTATATCATTTGGCAGTGCATCGCGCTCTTCCAACATACCGACTAACAGAAGCTTCAACTTAGGGTATTTACATTGCAGTTTTTGAAAGGCATGAACCAATTCTATAATTCCTTTATCACGAACCAAACGTCCAGTATAACCTATAACCAAATCTGTTTGTTCTATATTCAAATCTTTCCTTAATTTCTGTATATGCACTTTATTAAGAGTATTCCTATAAAACTTCTCTACATCAATGCCATTACATGTTCCTTTCGACAATAGATATTGTTTTGATACAGAATTCAGTTTATCTTCTATACTTTTATGATATACAGATGGACTTACACATATAACTTTTGTTGCTAATGCTGATGCAAGTTTATCCATAAGCATCAGTAATTTACGTTTAAAGCCTGTAGAAGTTTCATATACTAGTCCATGTCTAAAATAAATTCTAATAGGTACATGAGTAATATATGCTGCCAACATTGCAATTAGAGCCCCTTTAGGAGTATGTCCCGTAACTATGTCTATCTGCTTGTTTCTAATATATCGAACCGTCTCAAGTACAGCTTTTAAATCTTTTATTATAGAGATTTTCCTAAGAATTTCAGTCGACAAGTATTGAAACTTATATATCTGAGAAAAATAATCTATATCTCGTGATGGACTACAAATAATGTATTCTTCATAACCTTTTCTTTTAAAATATAGAAGTTGTTCACCAAGGAAATAAGGAATAACAAAAGAGATATTTACAACATGAAGAATATTCATAACTTTAACGTGCACAGCAGCTAGTAAATCCTCTGAAGCTTTTTGCAAAGAACTGTCATTCATTTTATTAGCCCTATTTTTAATTAATATATCTTGTAATCGAAAAATTGCAAAAACCATATATACAATACTTTTCATCCATATTCTTGCTAACATTGTATATCTTTTTATAGTTCCCTTCTTATAAACTACTCTTATTAAAAACCTTTCTCCACGCATGGATAAAAGATACTTCGATAAATATGGTACCCCAATCTCTCTGTAAAACAATAGAGGTTCAGGTAAATTATAAAAATTTGAATATTCGATAGTATGACACCACAATGCCATATCTTCCATCCTCACAAACCTTGAGTCATACGGATTATTACTAAACCACTCTCTTTTCCCCATTACTGATGGATGTATGAAGCAGGCATGAGCAAATACATCCCCTATTACAGACGGATTTACCTTGTTTTTCAAAATGCCAACAACGCGATTTCCAGTATCAATCGAATATGCCCAACTACCAACAACATCTGCCTGTGGATGCTCTTCCAAATATCTAAGTTGTTTTTCCAGTCTTTGCGGGTGCATAATATCATCGGCATCCATACGAACAAAATATTTACAATCACTTAGTTTAACGAGTTCGTTCAGACGATAAACGAGTCCTTTATTCCGCCCATCTGAAATTACTTTGACTCGTGTATCACTTGTATATTTACGAGCCAATGCCAATGATGAATCTGTACTTCCATCATCTATCAGAGTCATTTTCCAGTTGGTATAAGTCTGATTTAATACAGATCGTATGGCATAATCCAAATATTTTTCGGCATTATAGAAAGGAATACCTACGTATACAAGATTCATCCTTATCAAATTTTAATCCAGCTATCCAAAACGAGAGTTTTATTGGAAGTAAAAGTCCAGCGCGAAGGAGCAATAACAAGTTGATTCTTATGCTGATTAAGATAGGCTCCCCACCAAGAGAATGTGCTATTGGAAATGATATTTACTTTACACAAAGACATCAAATAGATATATGCAAATTGTGATATTTCATGATTAGGAATAAAAATCGCAGATTCTGGCAATGGTACATGATTTTTCACCCACAATATGTCATCCGAAAAGACAAAAAACTGTTTATTCCCCTCAACCATTGATTCTACTTGTGCTATAGCTCGTTTATAATATTCCTCTGTACAAACACCGTAAACGCTGATATTCTTTGGGGAGAAGTAATCACCTCTTCGCACATGTAAAGAGATAGAAATATCAGCAGAGCGAATCACATTCTCTATTCTCTGTAAAACTTGAGGTGTTTTCCATTCATCTAGCACTCTTCGTTTAGGAAAAAATTCCGCATACATTTTATTTTGCCAATAACCTTGTAAAAAAACGACTCCCCTGGTCTTCTCTAGAGAGCTTATATCAAATGTATTTTCTGATAAATATGTATTTGTACATTGAAATAGTGCTCTAAACAAGCGGTTTTTTATACCTGTATACTGGACAAAACGGACATTCTTAAGTAATAAGTCTGGTATTAAAGAATATATTTCTAACTTTCTCAATTGATCGGAAGTGCCAAATGAAGACACATCATAAAAAACTTTCTCACTTCTTTTTTCTTCAATGTACTGCCCAAATGAATATTGAAAAAGTTGGTTACCTAAGCCTCCCCACAAACGAACTATAATCATATTAGGAATCTAAGAATATTGTATAATGTAATAAAAATTAAAACTTATTTTTCGTGTTAACAGCAATACCTAACAAAATAAAAGCTGTATAGCGATTAAGACTTAAAATCCGAACTATAGTATAACTCAATGTTGTCACTAAGATAAAAGCCAGAACTAATTTTAAAGGATACCACAAACCTGAAAATATCAATAGAACAGGAGATATTACAAGAAAATGACAGGCATAAACACCAAGTGTAATAGTTCCTAAATGTAACAATATTCTCATATATTTAGCTGAATTATCTTGCATTACATATTTTAGGCTCAGAGCAAATGTTGCAAAAATGCCCATGCAGGCAACAACAATCTTGTAGAGTGTTCTAATCAAATAGGAATCAACATCCATAAATGAAGGCATTTCTTGTCTTCTCCAAAAATAAGCCAACACAATAAACAACAATAAAAATAGCCATACATACTTCATTAAGATGGGAGTTATGCATGTTAAATTACTCCTTATGAAATATCCCATCAAATAGAACATATTATAATATGCTATTAGCTTCAATCCGAAAATCTTTATGTCGAATATTCCAGTCATCCCAAATAGAATAATAGCCGCCAATATCATAAATAAGAGATGATTCTTCCTTACCAACATATGTATCATAGTAAACATAGTAGAAATAAAGAACAAACACCAAAGAAACCATAAACCAACTTCTGGATTCATCACTAATCTGTATAGCTGTATAGGTTCAAATCTCCAATGCACAAACTCGCCTATAATAAACCAAGCAAAAAAGGGTAAAAGTAACTGTAATAACCGTTTTTTTATTTGGAATAATCCATCTTTTAAAGGAATATGATATGATATAGTTTTATTTACAATGAAATACGGATTTTTCTGTTTACATGAAGCAAAGCCTGAAGTAAACATAAAAAGAGGCATATGAAAACTATAAATATAGCGAAACAATATATTATTATCAAAGGAGTTATCAGAGAATTGGATAACATGCCCCAATACCACTAATAAAATAGCAAAACCTTTTATAAAATCGAGGTATTTTAAACGCATTATACTCATACTGCTGAAAAATTAATCAAAGCACTAATCTTCTTTGCATAATAATTGAACATAAAAAGGAACTTCACCAAAAGAATTTTCACCTTTCCACAATTTAAATAATGCTTCATATATATTTCTAAAGATCTAATTTCTTCTTTAGCAACAAAGCTACTAGCAACTGTACCATGATGAGAGCCTGTAGATTTTCCACCTTCATGTACCACCAACCAAGATGGATCCAGAACAAACTTATAATGCTCTTTCTTCAATTTATAACCTAGAATTATTTCTTCTGCATACAAGAATGTTCTCTCATCAAACATACCAACCTTCATGAATGCATCTGTTTTTATTATAAAAAAACATCCGGAGGGAACTTCAAAATCGATTAATCTCTCATATGGGCGTTCTTTATAGTAAACCATCTCTTGATATTTATTAATGAATAGTTTACGGATAGGATAAAAGCTATCCAATATACAATCAAAATAGCTATAAACCTTTCTAATACAAATTTGCCTGTTTGCTTCATTACTAAGGTGAGGCGTCCATACTAATGGTTGAATTCCACAATAATCTTCACCTATATTATTTAGCTCTTCAAGCAAAATATCAATCATCCCGTGGCTTTTCACTTCAACATCAGGGTTCATTATAACCAAATTTTGAAAAATAAAATGATTTTCCAATAAAAAACGAACACCTGCATTATTTCCCTTTGCATATCCAACATTGTTTTTCAATTCCAGAATGCAACTATTATGAATATTTGCTAACCGAAAAGCCTCTGCTTGACAAGATTCCGTAGAATAACCATCAACAAAACAGATTACATATTCATCGGATATAGCGTTCCGAACAATACTTTGAGCTGCATTAATTGCATCATTCACAGTATTATAATTCAATAGTATTACAGCGTATTTCAAATACTTATTATTATCTTCCATCTTTAACTTTTCAATAATAAGATAAACTACATTTTCTTGTATATTCCAGTCTCATTATAAACAAAGCTGCCATTAAAAAAAGAGTATAAAATTGAGCTATATACCAAAAATCCTTTAAGTTATAAATATAATACAACACTAGTATAAACAACATATACTTACATACAAACATATCATCAATGCATTTCTTCAATATTTTAAAGCATTTATACTGAACTATAAAATATATCAATGACCCTATTATTCCCCAATAAAATAGGCTACGAATATAACCAACATCCGTATTTTTATAAAAACCTCTCTCATCACCTGCAATTCGTCCATCCCCAATTAACCAAGTTTGAATATTATCGGGAAAAATATACATTGTTTGTAAATGGGTTGTTGATCCACTATCTAAAGAACCATGCTTTTCTAAATTAATAAATAATTCAAAAATCCACTCAATGGCTTCTGGACGATCAACTAATAGATAGCCAACTACTATGGCAAACAAGATTATCAATAACCCACATATAGATAGTACTGACTTTATTGAAATAGCTATGTTGTCCTTTCCATTCAAATAAAAAATATATCCAAATGTCACTATGAGAATTAGAAAAAAAGTTCTACCAGAAAGGATTCCTGCAGCACAAAAAAGACATATTACAAAATTATAAATAATTGGCGATGAATAAAAACTATTGGGTTTCTGCTTCTTTAGTAGTATTAATCCCCATAATATTACGCCATATTGTACAGCTGCCGTTGCATATTGAACATTTCCCACCCCCATTAATCTAAACCCAATTATATTTTCGATATTAAATTTCTCAATATCATCCAATACAGTAATATCATTATAAGCCGCTAATAAATTAGGAGAAAAGAAGAAAGCGAAAGAGATAATTGCTTGCACTATAGTGATAAAAATCATCCACTCAATAAGGGTGTAATATGTAAAATGCTTTGTGGTTTTTAACATCAATTTCATTATTAAATAACCAGCAAAAGAATAAAGAAACATATACACACCTCTTAATGCAGGAGCAAATTCATTGGTGCCATTAATAAGAACAGTTGTAATAATCCCGATTATAAAAATTAGAATCCCATATCTATAGAATTGTAACAAAAATTTGCTAATACTTTTTTGTCGGAATAAATCATATAGGAAAAAAGCAAAGCCAATTATTTGAATTATCCTTCCTGGTAATATAGGTAAAAAAGTAAATTCAACAGGATAAAAATAGAAAAATAGAACTAATAATAATAGTAGCTTAAAAAAATAGCGTACTATTAAATTGCGTACATATATATTTTGATACATAAAACTCAGTTTACATCTTTAGCCATTATAAACAATCAATGGCCTATTTTATACGCAATCACATTATTTTGCTTCAACTTAAAAAAATAGAGACAAGTTTTAAAGTGAAGGATATAGAATGACATGACTATGAAAATGATCATCATTTCTTTTTAATATAAAAAGCCCAAACAAATGTCATCCTTCGCATTAGTTGATACAGCAAACGACTTTTGACACAGTTCTCCAACTCTACAGAGTCTTTGATATCACCTTTAGAAAGGCGATAATACATATACACATTAATTTTCAGTTTATCCAAAATAGAAGCAGCTTTATATTCCCCACACAAATACGCTCTAAAAGCTCCATTTAAAGTGGTAAAACCACCATTATCCACATCTTTCAATGTACCGGAAGCCATCATTCCATTAGGATTTATCCGATAACATCCGGTTACGTCTTTTAAGAAGACCGATCTGCACTTTCCACATATATGAATGAAGAGAGGCCAATCATAGCCATAACTATAATATTTGTCGAAATTAGCCAACAGTTCTTTCTTAAACATAACAGTGAGAGTTTGTGGAAAATTATTGCGCAGTAAAGAGGGTAATAAATATCCTGTTTTGGAGTGGGATAATTGATTTGACACAGTTGAAGAGTTTTCAATAAGCATATTGTCTAAATTGACTAATTGGAATTTTGAATAAACAAAGCCTATATTTTTGTCTGACTCAAGTATATTCACCTGCTTCTGCAATTTTAGAGGATCAGTCCAATAATCATCACCTTCACACCATGCTATATATTTACCTCTTGCAGACATTCTATTCCAAATGCCATTAAAACGAGAAACAGTCCCATCTTTTCTTACAAATTGCGAAATTCTTCTATCACGAATAAATAATCGAATTTTATCAGGATATCTTACCGCATACTCCTTACATATTTCTTGAGTACCATCAGACGACCCATCCTCTCCTAAAATTATTTCATAAGGGAAATCTGTTTTCTGCATTAATATTCCATTTAGACAGTCCCTTATATAATTAACATGCTGATAAGTGGTTACTGTAACAGAAACTAAAGGGAAACTCTCATTAACAGGTTTATTATCTCCTAAATATTCTTCCTGCAACAAGAAGCGTTCTTGCAATGCCTTCTCAAATTCATCCATGACATGAGATTATTTTATCATAACGAACAGATGTTCTAATTACTTTTCCTTTTTCATCAATAACCCTAATGCCACCATTTTTAATCGCTGTATTCCACATGGTAGCTTCATTATATTTGTTATTAGAATCTATCATATAAGGAACTGGCAAAAAACCTTCCTTAAATACGCGATACAGTCCTTCTGCAGTATATAAATTGGGTATATATCTTTCTAAAATACGTATTGCCTCTTTGGCCTCTTGATACATATCTTCTGTACGCTCATTCAATTCTTGATTATAAGCCATGTTTTCAATTTGACCAATAGCCCTTAATTTTCTGTATTTGTTTAATGCCGCCAAAGTTATTTGAATGCTTTCATTAATGACAGGAGGAGTAGCTAAACGCACGGCTTCACAATAACTTACAACATGAATTATTTCAGGACTATCTCTATCATTTGGCTCAATGTCATCCATTAAAGCCGTGACTGCCGCCAATTGTATTTTAGCTTTATCCAAATCCGGTGAAAAGTAATCCAACCCAGCTCTAGACTGCAAATGAACGGTAAAGTTATCATCTTCCAATTCTCTAACCAATTGTAGCATCGTTCTGCCTTTAGCTAAATCCTGCAAACCAATAGTATATTTGGGAGTATTCAGCATATTCTGCAAAATCAGATTTCTTATACCTAATTTCTTCGCACTTTTTGCTGCTAGATATCCTGATATAATATATGATATATCATCTGTACCTCTAAATGCAAAATGATGAGGAACATTAGGCTCAAGCGGTTTGCCAGTACTTGCAATATATTTTATTGTCTCAAGATGTTCTTTCAAGTTTTCTAATACAGAATTAGAACCACGCCCATCTATCTCACAGAACCACCAAAAAGACAAAGCATGCCAAGATATATTTAAACAGCGTTCGTGCATCTTAGCCATATCCGGAACATTCTTTGTGCCAGCATACGTTCTTACAAGCATAGGAGAAGCTGCTTCCTTTATCATCTGATACTCTTGTTCTGAATTAACAGGTATACCTCCACCATTAGGCAATCCATTCCAATCCTCCCCAAACTTTGATTGGGTTAACTGAGAAGAACCTATAGAAAGGATATCTAAAAGATGCGCCTTGGCTAAATCCTTTTCCCATGAAAAAAATTCTTTTATAGCTTCTAAACGATTGGGATTATAAGGACCAACATGAGCACGAATTAAAGGAAGGGTATGACGTTCCTTGCAATAGTTTGCTCTTTTAATGAAAGAATCACTATCTTTCCCAGCCTCAATATATCCCAAATGATCCTGCGGAGTTATACATTTATAAGTCTCAGACTCAATTAAATCTTTAGCAAAAGCCCAGCGCATATTGTCATACTCTGAATTCAGTTTCAAATCTTTTGGAAATTTAGACTCCGGAACACCTAATTTTTGAAGTGATTCTATTGGAGTTTCATCGCCCGGAAAAACTAGTACCTGCTCACCCAATTCTCTTTTTACCAGTAAACAAGCATCAGGTAAACCTGCAAAAAATACCCCTCGCAAACATCCTCCATTTTCAACGAAAAGATTATGATTCTTCATTTCATAGAAAAGATGGCAAAAGTAGTCTTTTGCTTCACTGGGATCTAATCGATAACTAAAACCGATACGAGTTATATTATGGTCAGAAATCCATTTTTGAAGCAATGAAAAATTATTCAACTTATATATACTCTCTACTGCAACAGATATCTCATTGGGAGAAATATAGCACTCATAACCACAGTCTCTTAACAAATGCGCTATTGTGGTTATTCCCAAAGTATGTACGTCAATATCCGTCTTTACTAATCCAAAAATTTCATTTTCTTGTAAACGCGTCATGATAATAAATTTAGTATATCATCCTTTTCCAGATGAGAAAGTCCCAGGTTTTCCAAAGTACGCCCTTGCCATTTAAAATCAATCCCCAACAATGCCGAAGACAATATAATTATTGAATCCATTAAAGGGGTTGAAATACCCACTTTTTTTCCCAATTCACTCATTGGAATTAATCCAGTAGGTATATCTTCCGTTAATTGTCGGGTAAAGATAGAGCCGGGTCCCAATATATCATGATATGCAGGATTATTACGCATACGTTCGCATAATCCATTCCCCCACGTTCCTGGGTATGCATAAGTCATCCAATCATAAACAGCCATCAAATTTACCCCGTACGCTTTGCCTATATTCAAACGTTCTTCATCAAGTTTTTGAATAAAAGATGCTACATTAGGGGTTATATCACGATAAAAATAAAATGGATTATTTCGCTCTATGGTGGCCGCATTGAACAGAACAACAGCAGGATGAAATATAGCACCGATATTTTCCAAACTCGTATGAATCAAATTCTTTGCTGGTATAAAGCAAGGAAAAATAGAGCGAATTTGATTTAGTATAAGTTCCGTTTCATCCATATTGCGTCCGGACAACATTACTCTATCTTTAACCCCAATAATATTGACTACTCCGGGAGACAGTATTCTACAAGCATAAACCAATGTTTGAGCTTCTGCTATATGTATATTCAAATTAGGTCTCTTCGCCAAAATATTAGCAATTTCTAAAACTCCGCATGTCCTTCCCGGATTCAAAATGATAATCTGTCCATCTTTTAAATAGGGAAGTATTTGCTCAGCTATATTACGATGTGCAGTGGCTGTAGTCACAATCAAAATTATATTGGAAAACTCAACGGCCTCTTTTATATCATCAGTAATTAAATCAATATAACCTTCTTCTTCTAAAACCCCTTCCAATCTAATCAAATGACTCTGGGCTATAGAAAAGATATGTTCCATATCACGATTATATAAACAAACATGAACTCCTAAAGCTGCACAGTGACCGGCCATCGCCTGCCCTCCGTTACCAGCACCAATTATAGTAATTTTGGGTGGGTTCATAAAACTAAATCAGATAAACCATGACACATTATATCAACACCATTATTATTAAGAATTGCAAGTTGTGAATCAATATAACTAACTTTTTCTTGCAGTTCCTGTTCGGTTGATGCCACTACTAAATAACCTGCCGCCCTGTCACCACTCGTTTCAGCTTTTGTTATCTCCATTCCTTCCGTTTTATACAAAAAATACTCCTCTATAAAAGAATTGTCCAACAAGTTTTTGAATCCCTCAAAACTATTAATGATTCCAGGATAGCAGTAAATATAATTCATTACTGCATATTTTACTTTCTCCCAAGGTGCCATACGAGGAGATTCCCCTAAAATCAAATCTACATAACTTGACATAATGTTAACACCTGACAAAACTTCTATTAATTTATATTTGGAGCCACCTCCCATTCGTGTGCTGAATTCCAATACGTCAAAATGATTATCTTTCAGTATTAACTGCACCAATAGCGGTGTATTTTCCAAATGAAAAGCATCTACTATCTGCTGAGCTATTCTTAATAATTCCCCTTTCTGTTCATCTCCAATAGCAGGATAGCGACTCTGCAGAATAGTAAACGAATGTGTATTCCTCATTTTAGCAGAATTCGTCGCACATAGAAATTTGGCAATTCCCTTCTCAACATAGAAATCAGCAGATATTTCTTCACCTTCTTTAAACTCTTCTACAATTGCTGTATTTGTACGACTATATAATATTGCCGATTCCAAAGCCACATGCAATTCCATTTCTGTGAATACTTTCTTAACTCCCTTTGAAGAATTGCAATCAACAGGTTTTACAACTAAAGGATAATGAAAATTATTTAAAGCAGTATTATCAAAAGAATCTAAAATTGCATATTGAGATGTCGGAATATTAAATTCTTTCAGAACTTTTTTCATATAAGATTTATTCGTAACATTCAATGCTGTCTGATAAGAAATATAACACGGCAATAAAAGTTCCTCTGAAACTTGTGCAACTGTCAATAATGCCTGATCAGTACATGCCGTACAAACTAAATCAGCCTTTTCCATCAATGCTATTCTTTTTACAGCTTCCACATCAAGTGTACTTGCCACAACATGTTTATCCGCATATTTTTTAGCTGGAGGATTTTCATAATAATCAATAAGTACTATATTTTGTACATTCCTACTCCTTAATTCCTGTATAAGAGCAATTTGATCTGCTCCCCCAGCTAAAACCAAAATATTCATTCTGCAATAATTTCAATTATACATTCCAAATTCTCCTCTACCAAGCCAAAGTACATCGGCAAACATATCACGCTATTTGCTATCTTATGCGCTATCGGCAAATTATCAGCTCTTGCAGACTCCAGTCCTCTATAAGTAGAAAATTCACTTATCAACGGATAGAAATATCGCCTGCCTAGCACATTCTGCTCTTTCATCTTAAAATAAAGTTCGTCACGGGTCATGCCATACTTTTCAGCATCCACGAAAATCGGGAAATAAGAATAGTTGTGACGTACACCCGGCATATCTTCCATAAAACTGATACCCTCAACATCTTTCAATGCTTCCCGATACTTGACAGCAACCTGACGCCTGGATTCAATAGCCGCATCCACTTGCTTTAAATTAAGCAAGCCATAAGCAGAACGAACCTCGTCCATTTTCCCATTAATACCAGGAGCAACTATTTCTGTCTCTCCCGCAAAACCGAAATTCTTCAAATAATCAATACGCTTTTTTGTCTTTTCATCATGACAGATTAGCGCACCTCCCTCTATAGTATTATAAACTTTCGTAGCATGAAAGCTCAATGTTGACATATCTCCTGCGTTTAGGATTGACTTTCCATTTACCTCCACCCCAAAGGCATGGGCAGCATCATAAATCACCTTCAGTCCATATTTATCGGCTATCTCCTGAATGCGTTCCGTATCACAAGGTTTTCCATAAACATGTACAGGCATAATAGCTGTAGTCTTTGGGGTAATTGCTGCTTCTATCTTATCGGGATCAATATTGCAAGTTTCGGGGTCAATGTCAACAAACACAGGTTTTATGCCATTCCACCACAAAGAATGGGTAGTAGCTACAAAACTATAAGGAGTCGTGATTACTTCTCCCGTTATACGTAACGCCTGGAGTGCACACATCAAAGGTAACGTACCGTTAGTAAAAAGACTGATATAAGGTACTTTTAAATATTCACACAACGCCTTCTCTAATTCCTGATGATAATGACCATTATTGGTCAGCCACTTGCGATTCCAGATGTCTTGCAGATAAGGAATGAAATCGTCCAGTGAAGGAAGTAATGGAGAAGTAACCGTAATTACTTTATTTTCCATCTTACTACAATTAATTTGTTTTTGATTTTCTACTTACGTCTGAGCGCAGAAAGCACCAACTGCTTGATCTCAAGATATTCGTCAAGATGCAGTTTCTCATAAATAATTAAAGCTAAGAATACTCCTACCGAAATCTGAATGAACAATAATGCATAAACAGGAATATTCCAATGAGAAAGTCCCCACATGACAAATGCTACCACTAAAGAAACTACAAAAGTGGGAAGTATGTCTTTTATCTGTTTTCCTGTCGGATAATCTATTAAGCTTGCCGAATAATAGCTATTCAGAAAATAAGCTATAAACGAAGTTATCACACTTCCCCAAAGCATATATTCAATACCGCAAAAGATACCAATAACAATGGGACCAACAGCTATTATTTTCTTTATAATTTCTAACTTCAAGAATAGGTCCGAACGTCCTTTCACCTGAAGAATATTCAGATTTATGGCATGAAGAGGATAAAGCATGCCGCTAAAACAGATGATTTGCAAAAAGTAAACGGCAGGCAACCACTTTTCGCCTATCAAGATAATAATCAAAGGTTTCGCTACAGCAGCCAATCCCAACATGCAGGCAAAGGTTATCAGCATGGTAATCTTTATCACCTTCCGATAAGCTTCACGCAAGCGTTCCGGCTCCTCCTGAATAGAACTTAAAACCGGATAACTGACACGTTGGACAACGGTGGTCAAATTACTGGAAAATATCGTATTGAATTGCTCGGCACGGGTATATTGGCCCAATTGCGCAGAAGTATAGAAACGCCCGATGATGATATAATAGATATTTTTATAAATAGTGTCCAACAAGCCCGAGAGTAATAGTTTGGATCCAAAACCAAAGAGTTCTTTAAAACTCTTCGTAGAGAATTCCCATACCGGATGCCATTTGCTATATATCCATAAAAATAGTGTATTCAGAAATTGACGGGAAAGTTGCTGACCAACCAAACTCCACACCCCCATACCTCCTAATGCCATTCCTATTCCAATAACTCCACTACTGATAGAGGAAATCAGAGAGACTTTTGTTTGTGTCTTGAAATCTACCTCCCTCACAAATTGGGTGCGGGGGATGATGGCAAGTGCATTGATAATCAACACCCACCCTATAACTCTTGTAACTTCTACCAGGATGGGTTCTTTGAAAAATACACTAATGGCCGGAGAAGCAAAATACAAAAGCACATAAACAAGAATACTGACAGTCAGATTAAAATAGAAAACAGTATTATAATCAACTCGTTTTACGTGTACTTTCCGGATAAGTGCATTGGAAAAACCACTGTCAATAATGGAAGTGGAAACAGCTATAAATATAGCTATCATTGCCATTACGCCATATTCCGCAGGAGTCAATAAACGAGCAAGCACTAATCCCACCAAAAAGGCGATACCGGAACTGGCTATGTTATCAATAAAGCTCCATCCAACACCACGGACAGTTTTATGTCTTAACGTATCAGACAAATCTTCTAATCTTACTCTTCTATCTCCTCAAACGGATAAGGATTATCCGCAATATTTTTCAACTCTTCTATGATTTCTGTTTGTTCAGAATTCAAAGTTGCCTTGTCCCAACCATCAATAATGCCATAGGCCTCTTGAAGCAAGGATTCTTCATAAATCTCCCCATAACAAAAAGCCAGCAAACGGACTTTTAGCAAAGAAGGGGGAAGCTGTTTCAAAATATTGCAGATGCGGTCTAAAACAGCTTGTTTCTTTTCTCTTTTATCTCCATTGTCGTAGATGGTGGCATTATAGCCCATCAGAAGAGCTAAACAAAGGTTGGCTTCTTCTTCGATACCGGAACTTTTTGCGGCAAAAAGAGAATCCGATTCTACAAGAACCTCCTTGTTCAGTCGAGTAAAATCATCTGAATAGATGGGTTCACCATCCATGCCAAGATACATAAGCTTATGAGCCAAATGCTGAAGCTCACGAGCACAAGAAAGCAGATCATTCATTGAAATATGAGTATGATATGATTAAATATTATTTTATTATCTTCAGATAGGATTTTGGTACTTTTACACTGGCTGTCAAAATACCATTAATACGAATAACGACGTATGTCTTATTGGCTTCTGTAGCAATTTCTCCTTCAATACCACGAAAATCGCCTTTAACGACCTTGACTTTATTCCCTATTGTGAGAGGTTCATTGTCAAAGCTGACACCGTCCGGATTCAAATCCATGACAAACATGAAATCCTTCATCTGTTTGTCGGGAACGACAAGCATGGAGTGAGTGAAAAGATCCTTCATATAGAAAAGCTGTACACCATAAACATTAGAAATGTCACAGGCTGTTTGCTTGGTGGCACAAACGAAAATCAAATTGCGGATAACAGGGACTACACTACGCTTCCGACGGTGTTTCAACTGAGATATTACAATTTTAGTCGGCAGATAATAGTCAATATCCAAATTTTCGTTTGATTTCAGCTTCTCAAGAAACTTGCCGATTGCAAATTCTTGCTTATCACGTGTACGAGCTGCAAACCAATATTTCTGAGTTTCAACCACTTGCAATAAATAAAATCGAGGATATTACTTTAGGTATGGATACGCTTCGCGGCTTGAGCAAGACATTTCCTCTTTCAAGCCGAAATAGATAAATCAAGTCGTTATCTACTTTTAATATATTGAAGACGAATGGATTAATAAAGAAAAACGTCTTTTAATCGTTCGTTTAAAAGATGGCTTTTTAACCTGTATCTTCCCTAAGATTCTTTCGATAAAAAAACAAGTTTAAAATCACAATTTTATTTCAGGGATAACTCACTATGGATTAGTAACATATGACATTTATTAAAGAGAAAATCGATTTTATCTATCAGAATATTTTGTTGTTTCATTTCAAGGCATTATCTTTGCGCATATTAAACGAACGATTAAAAAACACCCCACATCCATTACAATTTTTCTTGAAACATCAGCTTTCATTCCGTTTCATGTATCTATTTCAACTATCGCAACCTCATCCCGACAGTTTCCTAACATCATATTTCTCTTTTATAATAATGTACGCACGTATACATACGCACAGGCGCGTATTTCCCTACTTTTTCTTTAGACCTTGTTACACACACTTTATATTAATAGGTAGGTAGGGCTACCACCTATTACATCGTTTTGTGTATCACACACAGAACAGAAAAGTTTCATTTTTCTATACCATTATGACAGATTTCACGAGAATAACCGTTAATTTTGCTTTCGAATGCAAATTTAAAATAAATTACTAACATCTAAAATTGTGGTTTTATGATTAAAAAAACACAATCTTGAGCATTGAGCTCATAAGTAAAGATGCCTGCGGCATCGAGATCGAGAGAAAAGGAAACAGGATCGACATCCTGTTGGTTGAAAATGAACCGGTTGACCAGCAGGTCATAGTCAGGGCGGAAGAAAGAATAGAGTTCCTCACTCCCTGGATAAACATGCTTATCCATCATAAAAAAGAGGCGGGACTCAAAGGAACAAAGCATCTGGCAAGGAAGCTGTACCGCATGGCAAGGTTCGAAAAAGGAAAGCATGAGGAAGGATTTCTGACGTTGGAAAGCATTAATACCGAAATCATTAGCTTAAGGAAAGAAATCAGGGAAGAGAAAGCGGGAATGGAAAAGAAGAAGGAAAAGATGTAGGAATTCAAAATTGTGCAAAAACGCCTTTTTCAACCGAAAAGGCGTTTTTGTCATTCCGGATATTATACCCTACTTCGCACCGCCAACAAGGCAGACTAAAACAACTAACAAAGAAATGGAAAATATTCCGGTTACCGCATACAGCGGATTCAGCAACGTTCGGGGAGAGATAACCCTGAGAAAAGTAATTGAAAACATCACAAAGGGAGTACACGCAAAACTTGTATTCAAAATAAGACTGCTCGTCAGCCAGGGAAAGACAGAAGAGGCAAACAATGTGAAGAAGCAATTGCCATTCTACACCGTCACGGCAGGATACAGCGAAAAAAGACAAGCTTACAGCATCACAAGGTACACGCATGTCATCCTGTTGGACATTGACGACCAGCCCGAAGAGAAGTTGGAAGACTTGAGGGAGAAAATCAACAAGGATCCTAACACGCTGGGCAGTTTCCTCACTCCAAAGGCACATGGATTCAAGATATTCGTGTTCCTGCAGACGGAAGATGCCACCACTCTCAGGGAGACATTCTCTAACGGAGAAAAGGACTTTGCTGCGTTGGAGAAATATCACAGGATGATGTATGATACCTGCAAAGAATACTATGAAAAGCTGCTGGACGTGGAAGTGGACGGAAGCGGAAAGGATATATCAAGAGGATTCTTCACTTCTTTCGATGAAAAGGCATATCTGAATGAAGAACTTATGAAAGAGGTCGATGAGATACTGACCGGTATTGTGCCGCCTGAAAAACCGCAGACGGGGAGAAAGAAGAGTGGGAAGGCGATGAGTGAGAGTGATAAGGTGGTAAGTGATAAGGCGGTAAGTGATAGGGTGATAAGTGATAAGGCGGAAGCTGAGCCGTGGGAAAGGATGGAATTCAACAAGGCGGTACTCGCAGTAAAGAGGATTGCTAAATTCGAAACGGGAAGCAGGGACAGCTTCATATTCGCTCTGGGAAACAAATGTTATGCAAAAGCATTGGAAGAGGGCGTGGCAATTCGTTTGGCTCAGGAAAATTTCGGCGGTGAAGGGTTCGATGTGGCTGTGCCCATACACAATGCATACATCTATACCGACAAGACGGAGGAAGCAGCCATCCATCATAAGGAAGAGAAGCCGGACATTATCAACCAAGTACTCGACTTCCTGAAGGCACATTATGATATCCGAAGGAATGTAATACTGGACAGGCTGGAATACCTAAACTTCGATGAGAAAGAAGAGAGATGGAAAGGCAGGTTCCGACCTATGAGGGCAAGAAGCTACAACTCCATATTCCTGGCCCTGCAACTGGCAGGCATCAAGTGTTTCAGGAATTATCTGCAGGCGGTCATTGACTCCACCTATGCCAGGGATTTCAACCCGTTCACAGACTACGTAGAAAAACTGGAACCCTGGGATGGAGAGACAGATTATATCGGCCGGCTGGCGAATACGGTACAGGCGGAAGATCAGGAGTTCTGGAAAGAAAGTTTCCGCAGGTGGTTCGTGGGAATGCTGGCATGTGCACTGCAGGACGAGCAGGTCAACCATCTTGTGATCATCCTGTACTCCGAACAAGGAAAAGGAAAAAGTACCTGGATACGCAGGCTCTTACCTCCCCAGTGGAGGGAGTATTACCGGAACGGAATGGTGAACCCGGACAACAAGGACCACCAGCTGCTGCTCAGCACGCACCTCATCATCAATATGGAAGAATTTGAAGGGGCCAGGATAGGTGATCTGGCCGGATTGAAACGGGTCATCACACAGGAAAGCGTGACGGAGCGGAAAGCATACGACATGCAGGCATACAATTTCATACGGCATGCATCCTTCATTGCCAGTACGAACAATCGCCAATGCCTGCAGGACATAGGCGGAAACCGGCGTTTCCTCCCCTCCTCCATCATTACACTGGATTATCGCACACCGGTCAATTATGAGGGGATATATGCGCAGGCCTACGCGTTGATAAAGGAAGGATACCGGTACTGGTATGAAGGAGAGGAAATAAACGAGCTGAACCGGCACAATGAACTGCACCGCATGAAAGATCCCGTGGAGGAGAACCTGCTCGTATACTTCCGCAAGCCGCAACCGCAGGATTACTGCATAAAATGGATGCCGGCGGCAGCCATACTCAGCAAGATCGCCATTTACGGAAAGATACAGGTGAACAGGCAGACCATACAGACATTGGTAATGTCACTGGAAAAGTACGGTTTCCGGACAAGAAGGAATGAACAGGGAAGTACGGAATATGAAGTGGTGGACATACAAAACGATGAAGTGGACAAGGGATTCAAATAAGTGGAGCCGGGTATTGCCAGAGATAAGTGCATCGCCCGATGCAGATAAGTGAGAAGGCCATCGCAGATATAAGCGTTGGCCGATACAGATAAGTGCGCAAGCCAACGCAGATATAAGCGTTCGGTTTGCGCATTATAGGATTATTCCCCCTGAGATAAAGCTCGCTTACCCCCACTCGATATCGTCAAAAAAAGTTTGAAATCGTAAAATAAAGAATGCCATTTCAGAATTAACATTCTAAATACCAACGCTATACGATTTTTCTTTAAAATTTATTGATTTTAGAATCTATATATGATCGTTTCCCGTTATTTTTGTCTTAGTCCATTTCAGCCTATATAAAAATTGCATTTTCCACATCAAAATGTAACATGAACTGGAAATATTTAACTCGACTGAAATCAAGGAAGGGAACAATATTTAAATCCACTAAAATTAGAATGATATGACACAACAAGAAGACAGAAAATTCAACAGGATTCAGAAGGGGAAATCCTGCGTAGGGTATGCAGAGTTTAAGGACAATTGCTGGAATTTTTCTATAATCTCCACGCACGAGCATTCGGATGTCCTTACCAACGAGTATGTTGCCGGGTTCATACAGGGAGAATTACAGGGCGAGGATATGATACGCGCATCACGCAACAATACTTGGAAGAACTCCTACTTGTGTGACACAAGCCATACATTTCCCCATACGTGCCCTCCGGAACCGAAAGACTTGAAGAAAGCGGAAAATTCGCTGAAAAGCAACTACCTTTTTACTACAAAATGGATAAGAGACAATCGGGAAGAACCGGCTATTGGCAAGTATGTGAAAGCGATAGAAAGGCTATTTTATCGAATGTGGGGTATATACGATGCCTTGTCTTGCGGGTATATACGCTCCATTGACGAAGTGAAGAATGACCTTTTCAATTGGGATACATTCAGTTTAGGCTACGGGGAAGATAAAATATCTTTCGGAGACATCTACTTTATCAATACTCAGATGGACTTGATGGATGCCGTGGCCAACTCACTGGAAAGCACATACGGTTTGCACAAGCCCGACCATTGTTCCGCTTTCGTCAAACGGACAGATGACGGAGACATCGTATGGACGCACAACAGTTGGTGCGGCTACCTGTCGAATTCACACACGATTTCCTACACAATCCGCAATAATGAGGGAGGGATCGACTTTGTGTCACAGAATTCGTATTGTTTCGGGCAAGTAGGCAGCAACATGGATTTTGGATTCAACAAACATGGCATTTGCTTCAATGAAACTACTCACCGTTATTCATACAATCCCATGTCGCAGTCGCAAAAAGAAGAGGCAGTATGGCTGTGTTGGCGTTCTGCTGCTGCCGAAATGTTCGCGACAGACATTGATGATTTCTTCAACTACATAAAAACCAGCAATTCGGGCACCTATCTGAACGGTTATATGGTTATTGATGCCAATACGAAAGAAATGTCATTGATAGAAATGAGTTATAAACGCTTTGCAATGTTAAGGTGCGGAAAGGATAGTTGCTTAACCGGGAAATATGAACCTGAAAATGAATTCGATCCGGATTTGGATTATGATAAGCACCTGATGACTAATGAATATATCTTGGGAGTAAACTATCCGGTATTCAAAAAAGTGGCGTATGACTTAGGCTCCACAGACAACAGGCCACTCAGGCGAGTGCAGTTCTTTGACATGATTGGGAATGTGAACAATGAGGAAGACGCAAAAGCATTGATTACCCACATAGCAGATGATGAGCCACTGTCCATCTATGGACGTTGGGACTTGGGATTTGGAACAACGGAATACCCCAGAACCATTCCTGACGGAGCAGTCGACTCTAAGGCGTTTTCTGCAAACAAGGTTCTTGAATTACTTTCAGGTCTAAAGTACGAACCGTCCGATGAAGGCACGAAAACTTCATTTTGGATGCTGTACGGGGTAGCCTGGTTCAAGGGCAAGCCTTTCGTATGGTCACAGTCACCATGGAAAGAATACAAAGATGATCCGGCGAAAGACTTCGTACCGGATGAACTGACCGGGAAGTGGCATCAAACCAAATTGTTCCTCAAATAAAAGGGAACCGATATAAAGATAAGAGATACTATCAATTGTTGACAATAGTATTTCTTATCTTTTTATTTATCAACGATCTAAGGTCTTCCCAGATACCTGAATATCAATTCCACCTGCATGGAAGTAAATATCTGCTGGCGCTTTTTATAGCCTGTCTGAAGCAAGGCTTCGCTCAGTTGCAGGTTATATCTAAACCATTGTGCCAAGCGGTTCAGGGCAGACACGGGAGAGATATTCGGAGCATAAGCCTCGGCAAGCTCACGTTTGGAGTAAGGGCGTACGGGCCAGGCTTCTTCAGGGGCCTTTTCATTTTCATTACTTGTTTTCATAAGAGTTATTTTATTGATTATCATAGCATAAAGATAAGCATTTTATATTACATATAGCTCACCTTAGGCAAATACTTTTCACTCTTTATCATGCAGTTTCATGAAGGAATAATCTCTTTCATTATTCACCCCTCAGCACATCGTACCTTTGTTTCGTTCACCACGGGAAGCACAGTATTTCACTGAACTTACACGGGTGAAATTCATCCTTCATTTTTTATTTTTAATTCATAATTCACAACTATGGCATTGAATTACAGTATTGCAATGATGGGCAATCCAATGAATCAGGAAGAGGCCAAAAAAGCGTATGCGAAAGCGCAGGTTTCGCAAGAGTTATCACTAAAAGCACTCGCCAAGAGAGTATCATCGCAGACCACCGCCAGCAGGGCGGACGTGACTGCCGTTATCATCGCTACCGTCGAGAATATGATTGACGGCCTGCGGGCAGGAGAACAGGTAGACTTCGGAGACCTGGGAAAATTCCGGTTACAGATAACCAGCCGGGGGGCGGAAACGGCGGAGAAATTCACGGCTGCCAACATTACCGGAGTCAATATTCAGTTTATCCCCGGAGAAGATCTGAAAAACATCTTCGCCGGTATGGAGTTCTCACCGGTCCCTACCCGTGCTGCCACACGCGCCGTGCTCAAAGCACAGAAGGCAGGACAGACCACTGTGGATATTTCCAAAACGCCCACACCAGGAGGAGACGATGGAGGAAACACCGGTGGAGGTGGAAATTCAGGAGGCGACGGAGGTATAGAGGATGATCCGCTGGGATAGGATCTAAAGGCGCAGCCTTTAGAAATTAATAATGAAAAAATTAATAATTAAAGGCTGCGCTATCATTAAATCACTAATAACTAAATAACAGTTATATGGAAAAAAAATCAAATTCAACCTGGAGTATGATCATCAAAGTGGTAATTGCCGTGGCATCTGCCCTGGCAGGCATATTCGGACTAAATTCCTGCATGAAATAGACTATGAGAGCAGGAAGTTTTTATCAGAACTATCGGGAGGTAAAACTCCTGGTAGTTCATTGTTCAGCAACACGCTGTAACAAGAATTTCTCCGTAGAAGCTCTTCGAAGATGTCATTTGGCAAGAGGCTTTGCAAGCATCGGATATCATTTCTACATCACACGTGACGGTGAAGTACACATCTGTCGTCCGGTTCACCAGATCGGAGCACATGCTACAGGATGGAATGACAAGAGCATCGGCATCTGCTACGAAGGCGGACTGGATGAATGCGGCCGACCGGCGGATACAAGGACGTATGCCCAGAAATGTTCCCTACTCGATTTGCTGCGACAACTGAAAACAGATTATCCGCAAGCCAGCATATTGGGACATTATCAGCTCAGTAATTCCATACACAAGGCGTGTCCGTGCTTTGATGCAAAAGGGCAATATCGGGGGCTTTAAGCTCCTGATACTAAAGGTAAACCATGGAGAATTTCCTCTATGGCGGAATATATGAACTATTTCGGTCAAGGCCCCGAAGAAAAGTTTATCCTAAGTATTAAAAAGTCGAATAGCACTATTACAGACTGCCTGTTTACGTATGAGAAGGAGTATACCAAAACTGATACAACAACCACAAAGTATATATTTACAGCCCAGAGAAAAGAAAAAAAACGCTTCACTCTCTACTATCAGATGTTGATGTTCTTTGCTAATGGAGGCGGTACTTGCTATGTTCTTTCAGCAGGAAACTATAAAGACAACCAACTGCTGAACAAGAATATGATGAGCAATGCGATCAATGCTCTTGAAAAAGAGCGGGAAATAACAATGGTTGTGATCCCCGAAGCAGTGCATTCTCCGGATTGTGCAAATATTCAAACGATGGTTCTGGATCATTGCAGTAAAATGCAGAATCGTTTTGCTATTCTTGATGTTCAAGCCAAAAGTTCGGAGAATCAGACTATGATGGAGCAAGTAAAAGAGTTCCAGACCAATATCGGCAACAATGGCCTGTCATATGGAGCAGCCTACTATCCGTGGCTTGAGACAACAATACTGGGAGATAAAGATATTACAACCGATATGTTTTCTTGGTCTGCTGACAGTGAGCTTGATTTCAAGGCATTCTTTCCCAAAGATTCCGGCATTTTGAATTATGCAAATGCAACAATTGATGAAATCATAAAGAACTAGGAAACGCCGGATAATAAAAAGAATGAATTTCATCAAGTTTTATTGCAGAACTGGAGCATATATCAGTCGATGATAAAGACTGTGAAGGCATCCCTTAATTTACTGCCACCTTCCGCAGCCATGGCAGGTATCTACACCATGGTGGATAATACGCGCGGTGTATGGAAAGCACCTGCAAATGTTTCAGTCAATTACGTTAACAGACCGGAGGTAAACATCAATAACAGGGAACAAGAGGATCTAAATGTACCTGTAAATGGCAAGGCAATTAATGCAATACGTTCCTTTATCGGCGAAGGCATAAAAATCTGGAGCGCCCGTACATTGGATAGCAATTCACTGGATTGGCGATATATTAACGTGCGCCGTACCATGATTTTCCTGGAAGAATCCGTCAAAAATGCAGTTCATGCCTATGTATTCGAACCTAATGATGCAAAATGCAGAAGAGCTAGCTAAATTTAGTTAAGGCACTATCTACTATTTACATAGAATTGTGGGTAGTGCCTATAAAAAGTTCCTTCAAGCCTTCTTTCACTTGTTCAGGCGCTTCATCATTATACAATTAAAGGATCAGGTATTGAGTAAGTCTTTCCTTTTGAACTATTGATCAATTCACTCATTGTTTTCTCCTTTTATCATAGTTAATAACATCTTGAAACGTTCAACTGCATGTAATGCGTGGGGGACATTAGCCGGCATAATGATTATCTCACCTGCCTTTAGTCTGTGAGGGATACCTCCGACATGTATTTCAACTTCCCCATCAAGAATTTGTACCAGAGCATCAAAAGGTGCAGTATGTTCACTTAACCCCTGTTCTTTATCGAAAGAGAATAGAGTTACATTTCCTGCCTGATTTTTAATAATCTGTTTACTAACTATTCCACCACTGGCATAGTCTACCTCTCCAGCGATATTAAATACTGTTGCATACGCAAATGTTGTATTAGTTTTCATATCTCATTTATTTTTTAAATTGATTAATGCAAATTTAGTGCTATTCTAAAATAGAATTTGTAACAAATGTTACAAGGTATCACAAATATCCTTATCTTTTAATATAGATAACTATTATGTTGCAAAACAAAAACAACAAATACATGGTTCATTTCTATTTCTGCTCTAATACAACATTATATCAATAATGAAAACAACACTTTATGCGCATTGTTTCTTCCGGAACGTAATTCAGATTTGGCAGTGTAAGCGAGTTGCAAATTCAGAACATCGAATCATCTATTCAGTTCATGAGGATACAATTGAAATATACGTCTTCTCTATGAGATACCATTATACCAAAAAGTAAACGGTGAAAAATGTATCTCATTTCCTTATTTAGAATTATATAAATAGCACAAAAAAAAGCAATTACATCCCTTGTAACTGCTTGATTTTCAAAAGAGCGGAAAACGGGGCTCGAACCCGCGACCCTCAGCTTGGGAAGCTGATGCTCTACCAACTGAGCTACTTCCGCATTTATCCCATTCAAAGACGGTGCAAAGGTAAAAGAAGTTTTTTTATATTCAAAAATAAAAATGTACTTTTACAGCCACAAAAGTGAAAAATCCATGAAACGAATCATACTAATCACCGGAGGGGCACGCTCAGGTAAAAGTAGCCATGCAGAAAAACTGGCACTAAGCCTTTCTCCTAATCCTGTTTACCTTGCTACTGCACGCATCTGGGACGAAGAATTCCGGCAACGCGTCATCCGCCATCAGCAAAGACGTGGACCGGAATGGACAAATATCGAGGAAGAAAAACAGCTAAGCCGTCATCAATTATCCGGGCGAACTGTATTGATAGACTGCGTAACCTTATGGTGTACAAACTTCTTTTTTGATGTAAATGCAGATACTGACAGTGCCTTGGAAGCTGCCAAGGAAGAATTCGACCGCTTTACAAAGCAAGATGCCACTTTTATCTTTGTCACCAATGAAATTGGTATGGGAGCTACTTCGGATAATGAAATCCAGCGTAAATTTACAGATATGCAGGGATGGATGAACCAATATATTGCCGAACATGCAAACGAGGTATGGCTGATGGTATCAGGGATAGAGGTGAAGGTAAAATGAGAGAGCAATAGAGTAGTAAAGTGATAGAGTGATAAAACAATAAACAGATGAAAACATTTAAAATCGTACGACCGGACGAGAGTATCCGCCCGGCATTGATTGATAAAATCAATAATTTAACTAAACCGAAAGGTTCATTGGGCACTCTTGAAGAGTTGGCTTTGCAGATAGGCTGGATACAACAAACCCTGTCCCCCACCCTGCGACATCCGCAGAATATTATTTTTGCTGCCGATCATGGCATAGTAGAAGAAAAGGTCAGCCTTTCACCCAAAGAAATTACCTGGCAACAGATCAGTAACTTCCTACATGGAGGTGCAGGAGTGAACTTCCTTTGTCGCCAACATGGATTTACCCTGAAAATAGTAGATGCCGGTGTAGATTATGATTTACCATACGACAAGGGTATTATCAATATGAAAGTACGAAAAAGTACACGGAACTATCTGTATGAGGCAGCCATGACGGAAGAAGAAATGGAGCTTTGCTTGGAACGCGGTGCAGAAGTGGTACGCCGCTGCCATGAAGAAGGCAGTAATGTGCTCAGTTTTGGAGAAATGGGTATAGGAAATACTTCTTCTTCGTCCATGTGGATGACCTGTTTCACCGGAATACCTTTAGAACAATGTGTAGGAGCAGGTAGCGGACTGGATAATGCGGGTATCCGCCATAAATACGAAGTGCTGAAACAATCGCTCGATCACTATAAAGGAGACGGATCACCGCGTGATATCATCCGTTACTTCGGCGGACTGGAAATGGTTATGGCAGTAGGTGCCATGCTACAGGCAGCCGAACTAGGCATAATTATCCTGGTAGATGGTTTCATCATGACAAACTGTATTCTGGCTGCTGCCAAACTATATCCCGAAGTAATGAATTATGCCATCTTCGGGCATTGTGGAGATGAAACCGGACATAAATTGTTGCTCGACAACATGGAAGTAAAACCATTGCTGAATCTTGGATTGCGTCTGGGCGAAGGAACAGGTGCTATTTGCGCCTATCCTATTGTAGAATCCGCCATCCTGATGATTAACGAAATGGATAACTTTGCACATGCATCCATAACAAAGTATTTTTAACTATATGAAAATCCTCGCAGCACTCATATTTTTCACGCGCCTTCCTTTCTGGAGGATCAAAGAAGTCCCGGCAAAGTACTTCAAGCGTATCGTTCCCTACTGGCCATTAGCCGGATGGTTAACGGGCGGTATCATGGTCGGTGTTCTATGGGTGACTGCCCAGGTGCTGCCCGTATCTATCGCATGGTTGCTCGCTATTCTATCGCGGCTGCTCATCACTGGTTGCCTGCACGAAGATGGATTGGCCGACTTTTTCGACGGCTTCGGTGGAGGAACAACCAAAGAGCGCACACTTGCCATCATGAAAGACTCTCAGATAGGAAGCTATGGAGTCATAGGATTGATAGGTTATTTCCTATTATTGTTTTTACTCTTGGAAAATCTACCGTTAAAGTTAATCTGCGCCCTTGTCATTTGCGGCGATTGCTGGTCTAAATTCTGTGCATCTCAAATTATCAACTATTTGCCTTATGCACGAAAAGAGGAAGACAGCAAGGCTAAAGTTGTGTACGACCGTATGACCTGGCAAGAATTGCTGACAGGATTCATCTGTGGACTTTTCCCCATCGTATTATTCCTGCCGATAGATTTCTGGCTCGTTACAATTTGCCCGATTCTCACATTTATCTTCCTGTACCGATTGATGAAACATCGTCTTCAAGGTTATACGGGAGACTGCTGCGGAGCTACATTCCTGCTTTGTGAACTATCATTCTATCTGGGTGCCGCTATCTTGCTATATGCACATATCAGGTACGGTAATCCAGACTTTATCAATGTTTATTTAAAATAGTCATCCTATGGAAGTTACATTTATCAGACACACTTCGGTCGACGTCCCTCCCGGAGTATGCTACGGACAATCAGATGTCCCCTTGCGTGACAGTTTTGAGCAGGAAGCTGCCATTACTTCTGAGAATTTGAAGACTTACCGTCCGCAAGGCAGGGATTTCGATCACGTATATACCAGTCCTTTATCTCGTTGCGTACGCCTCGCGACCTATTGTGGATACCCGGATGCAGAACATGACAAACGAATTATGGAAATAAACTTCGGAGATTGGGAAATGCAGAAGTTTGATGAAATAAGTGATCCGAGATTGAAAGAGTGGTATACCGATTATATGAATGTACCCGCAACAAACGGAGAGTCATTCGCCATTCAATATCAACGTGTTGCCAGTTTCCTGGATGAGCTGAAAGAAAAAGAGTACGCACAAGTTGCCATCTTCGCACACGGTGGCGTACTGATTTGTGCACAACTCTATGCAGGAACCATCAAACCGGAAGAGGCGTTCAGTGCCCTGACACCTTATGGAGGAATCATTCAACTGAAAATCTAATCACCCGTTTTCGGCCATGTGAAGATGACCAGCGGTCCTTCATGTGTGTCTGACTGTACCTTGTAAATACCTCCGAAAGCATGGATAAAGTGCGCATTGATTTCATGACGAATCAAAGTCGTTTTATTTTCAAAGCGTGACTTGGCAAGAGGTGTGCCGATTATTTTAAAGGTTACGATACCTTTTTCTTTATCATAACGGATGCGGACAACAATGTTGTAAGAGTTCTTATCGTTCTCTGCAGGCACCAGCAGACTGGAAAGCAATGTAGAGAACCAGTTTTCATCCGTACATATCATCTGACTCTGGATATTCGTATCTAATCGGATGGCAAGGCGTCCGTTTCCTACTTGTCTGGCAAATTCAACTCCCTTGCGGCACAACGACATGACTTCACATCCTTCATGCTTATATTTTGTTTTACCGGATTCCAAACGGGAAAGTTCCAGGATACTATTGACATACTTCAGCAAATTCTCTGCATTCTCCTGTATCATCTTGCCATATTCCACCTTAGCCTCAGGAGCCAGTTCTTTCGACTCTGTCAATAGCTCGGCAAAACCTACCACTACATTCAACGGGGTACGTATATCATGACTAATCTCCGATTGCAGGCGATCTTTAGTGACATTATCCGCTTCTGCCTGCATCGCCGCATCCGCTGTTACTTTCTCCGCCACAGCTATTTTCCGGGACAGATAGCGGGTATATAGATAAAACAGAAGCATCAAAACCAATAGAGTCATCAAGAATAAGAAACCTTGCTTATAATTGGTATCTTTTATTTTCTGCTTCTCCAGCAAAAGCTCATCAATATGATAAATCTCCTTCACCTGTTGCAACTGATTGGCCGAGAAAGCATTGTCCAGTGAATCTTGTGCTGCAATCAGATAACGGCGTGTTTCAATAGCTCCGTCGACATCACCTTTATCAATCTGAGTGGATGCTTTGTAATTGATGAGTGTGGCAAACGTGGATACATAATGATTCAACACTATAGGTGTTACTTCATCAATCAGAGCAATACTCTTATCATACTCTTTCGTACGGGAATAATATTGTAATTGCACAAGCTGGACATTCAGCCAGAATACCGGATCCACATGATCTTCCAGCAGTGCTTTTGCTTTATCTATATGTTCTTGCGCTTCGACCATCTTCCCACGGTTCATAAAGTGAAGTACATGTTTTACCTCGCAGTCAATTCTCAAATTGCTCCAATTCTTACGTGTTTCAGGTTCGCGGGAAACAACGTCCCGCAAAGTTTCATCCATCTGTGCCAGATAAGGACGCTTTAAACTATCCTGACCTGCATTACCATATACCTGGGCAATGCGTGAAAGAATGTCGATACGCAAAAAAGGCTTAGTCTGAGGTGTAAAATTCTGATAAGCCTTCAGGAGAATCTTCAGAGCTTCATCGCCTCTACTGGACACATTATAAGCACATGCCAGACTGTTATAGGCAGCAATTTCCCCATTATTTGAATGATGTTCCAAAGATTCCTGCAAAGTTTCTTTAGCCACATATATGGCCTTTTCTATCTGCCTTTTCGAAGCTAATGCGCGACTGATAGCGGCTTTCTGTTCCAGGTAATAGTCATAAGTGCCCACTTCAGTAACATAACTTTTCAGTTTATCCACCCAGTACGCCAGAGTATCCGGTTCATGCAATTTATCGTAACAGGCGGCAAGGTAATAGGCTCCCAGATTCTCATAAGGCACATTCTTTTGCGCACAAGCTTCTTGATACAAAGCCGTAGAAAAAGGCTTGTTATAAGGTGCATACTGGTGCTTATAAACGATATCACGCAGATACTCAAGCTTGTCGGACGTACTCGGCATAGCCTGCGCCACTTTCAGAATACTATCCTGATACTGCTGCGCATTGGCATCTTCCGCCTGCAACGTGTAAGCATGTCCACACAAAAAACAAAGCAATATGATTATAGTATGTTTCATAAAGCGGTATCCTCCATTTTAGATTGAAACTTCAACGGATGTGTAAAGCAGAAACGTGCACCTTGTGTATAGTTAGAGTCTACCCACAACCGTCCCTTCATGTAAGTAACAATCAGTTTACAGATAGAAAGTCCCAAGCCGCTTCCCTGTGCAAAGTCATTCAGCTTTTCAAAACGTTCAAAAATCAGATCCTGCTTTTCAAGCGGAATGCCACATCCTGTATCGGTGACAGAAAAGAAAGCTGTATTACGATCGGACATTTCCAGCTTCAGTACAATGGAACCTTCCTTGGTAAATTTAGTGGCATTCACCAATAAGTTAATCAAAACCTGACGAAGCCGGGCATCATCCGTATCCATTACTAAGTCGGAAAGTTCAGTATCGAAGCGTAACTCCACTTCAAGCTTGCGGGAAGCAGATACTGTTTCCACCACTTCTTTACATAACTTCACCGCATCATACGGACGTATGTTGAATGTGATATTATCATTTTCAAAATCAGAAAAATCAAGGATGTCATTAATCAATTTCAATAACTGGAAAGAATTGACTTTGATGATTTCACAGAATTCTTTGCGGGAATCTTCATCAAATGAATCATCGTCTGATGACAATACAGCGGAGAATCCTACTATGGCATTAAGCGGCGTACGCACTTCATGGCTCATATTGGAGAGGAACATATTTTTCTTTTTTATAGCCCGTTCTGCCTTCTGTATCATACATTCCTGTGAACGTTTCGACTCCTTCAAACGGAATATTTTTTTCCAACTGAAATAAAGGAAAAGAAACAAAGCAAGCGTACAGATAATAATGCCACCCAGATAAAAGCGATATGAAAACAACCGGTCTTGCTCATTCTGATAAGTCAACTGGTCTGCCTGGAAATGGGTAGTCAACTGGTCGATTTCCTTAGGGTAATTTTTCTCGAAAGATGATTTTATGTACGAAAAGACTGCACCATACTGTACGTAGGCTTCTTCTTTCCGTCCCATCTTTACAAGCAGATTCGCCTTATTCATCATCGTTTCTTTATACAGACTGCTGTTTATTTTAGCATAATCCGTATGGAAGAATGTATCATAAGCTTCCAGAGCTTTCTCATATTCACCTTTTTTCTCCCAATACAAGGCATCTGCTATCAAAAGATGTTGCAGGATGCCGGGAACCAGTTTTTCACGCAACGGCTCCACTTCATCCAAATGTTGACGGGCTATCTTTATTGAACCATTCAGCAGTTGGCAATAGGCATTGAAGATATGACGGACAGCCTGTTCCTGTACAGATAGCCTCTCTGCCGGATAACGATTCAGGCGGGTCATGAAGCGAGCAGCCTGGGCATAATTCCGGATACGTAAATTGTATTCTACTAATTCGACCAACAACATACGGATGTGTATATCTTCACCATGTAACCGGTCGAACAGTTCCAAAGCTTGTGCATAAGTGTCACCGGCTTCTTTTATACGTCCTGTATAAGAATAAACTTCCCCCATAGCATTCAGGGCAAGAGCCATCCCCAGATGATCGGACCATACACTTGCCTTAGAATACATCTGTTCACTTTGTGCAATAGCAAAACGAATTTCTCCCCGAAAGAGAAATGATTTAATAATAACACGCTCTAACTCAAAATAAGTTTTGTATTGTTTGCTTGCTTCCAGATAGTCGAGTATACTGTCTGTAGGAATCATATCACTCTCTTCTTTGGTGAGATAATCGAATCCCATACTGGTATGAAAGGAGTATATTATTTCATCCTGTATATTGTATTTATCCTCGTGAGGTGCATTCTCTCCTGCAGATAGAGAAAAAAAGCCCCCAAAGCATACGATATGAAGAAGCAGATATTTCAGTAAGTTTCTCATGAAGTTTGTTTGTTTCGTGCTGTGTGGTGTTTGTGTTGTCATTCACCGCATACGTTGGCAAATATATTCAATATTTTCCGAAAAGCAAAAAATTGTGAATACCTAAATGAAAAAAGAGACCAAAGTAATCGTTATTATCAGGATTATTATCATTATTCCTTCTGCACGACGGTTGACACTAACTGCAATTTTCATATCTTCTGTAGTCAGGAGGCGACCATTACTTCCAATGTAAGGCTTCCATACTTCCTCACCAAAATAATTATGCGGGCCTCCGAAACGGCAATTCAGAATGCCGGCAAGAGCAGCTTCAGGATACCCGGAATTAGGGCTGGCGTGCTGATTACCATACATACCGACAAATTTTAATAGATTCCAGAACCCACCGCGTGGAAAAGCAAGTATCATAAGGAAAGCTGTCAGACGAGCAGGTATGTAATTAGCAACATCATCCAAACGGGCAGCAAAACAACCAAAGTCCCGGTAACGTTCGTTACGATACCCAATCATAGAATCGAGGGTATTCACCATCTTATAGGCAAGCATACCGGGGACACCCAACAATATATACCAGAATAAAGGCGCGATCACTCCGTCACTCAGATTCTCTGCAAGAGTTTCAAGAGCAGCAGTACGTACTTCTTGGGCAGAAAGTTCCGAAGTATCACGGCCGACAATGCGGGCCACCTGCTTTCTTCCTTCTTCTAACGAACGGTCTACAGCTTCGAATACCATACGGACTTCACGAACAAGTGTAGTGCCCGCCAAACAGAAAAAGATGGCAAGTATCTGCAACGTCAGAAATCCCCCCGGAGAAGATGATGCTACCCAACGAAACAAGTAGGAAGCAACAAAATAGATAGCAAGAACGAGAACGATAGCAGCAAGTGCACCTTTCAACTTTCGGTTCTGTCCTTTATTCAACAGATGTTCAGAAAATGAGATCATCTTTCCGAATGCGACGACGGGATGGGGCAACCAAACGGGGTCACCAAGCCAGCGATCGAGCAGCCAGGCGGTAAGCAAAGGCAGGCTAAGGGTAAAAACGGTACCCAGTATGAGAAGGATATCTTCCATCATATCTGTTATTAATAAGTTTCAAACCACTGCCCTATCGCCTGTACAAGGCGGTCATTCTCCTCCGGTGTCTGAGTAGCAATACGGAAAAAGCGTTCATCCAGACCTTCAAAGTTAGAAGCGTCCCGAATAAGAATACCATGTTCGTTGGCAAGATAATCCTTCAATGCGGAAGCCTTACCAAAACGAAGGTGAACCAACATAAAATGAGTTTCCGTAGCCCATACCTCAAGACCACCTGTCTGTTCCAATGCATTGCGTAAACGAGCTGTCTCCTGTAAATAAGCAGATATATTCAATGGATTAGGAACGTCATATTCAAGCAAATAAAGACCAGCTTCAATAGCCAGTTGATTTACCGACCAAGGCATACGGTGGATACGCAAACGGCTAAGCAAACCTTCATGAGCAGTTATATAGCCCAGACGCAAACCGGGAACTGCGTAACGCTTCGTCATAGAATGAAGCAACAGGACATTTGAAAAATGGGCAGCTTCAACCGATGAAAACAGAGGTTGCAGAGTAAAAAACTCATAAGACTGGTCAATTACAAAGCAAACTTGTGGATTATGTTCTATTAATTCTTTCAGATATGCTTTTTCTATTACTGCACCTGTAGGATTGTTAGGATTACAAAGCCAAAACATGCGGATGTCAGGTGGCAAGAGATAATTATCTTCAGCCGTAGGAAGTTTATACATTGATGCTACCCGATGCCCATGCATACGGCAAGCATCTGCATACTCACTGAATGTAGGCTGAAAAATAGCGGTATTAGTACCCCTAAATGTTTGCGCTATCAGGTAAATGGCTTCCGTGGCACCATTCGTTACACAAACGGAAGCGGAAGGAAGATGGTGTTTCTCTGCCAAACGACCTTCCAATGTATAAGGCTCCGGTTCGGGATAAGAAGAAATTCCACTGATATGATGGCAAAGATGTGCCTGAAGGCCAGACAAATCCACACGGCCATATACATTGGAACTGAAATTAACCTCTATCGGGCGTTTATATTTATATGCATCGTCTCCGTGTCCTTCAATCATGAGTGGTCAGTATTTGGTAGATAAGCGGCAGATTGATGTGACGACGCACATGATCGGCGAGTTTATCATATTGTTCTTCTTTGAATTGTTGATAATCAAAAGCCGTTCCGGTATCAGCGAGCTTATCTGCAAAAGGTTCGAGAAGGAAGTCTATAAACGCAGGGTTGTCAAGGATACCATGGATATAGGTTCCCATACAAGTACGGTTGACATAATAACCATCCGTACGACCGTCTTCCAAAAGATTCAGCGGGGAAACCGGAACATCATGGGTAGGAATGGTAGTGCCCATGTGAATTTCATAACCCTTTAGCAATTGTCCATTGTCAATTGTTAATTGAAATTTGACTTGTCGGGTAACTTTTTCTCCCGTCATATGGGTGCTGACGGGCAGAAGGCCGAGGCCGGGTAAACGTTCTATTTCTCCTTCTACATGATCGGGGTCACAAACTTCCTGGCCCATCAGTTGATAACCACCACAGATACCCATGACGGTGGCGCCTTCACGGTGTGCCCGGATGACGGCTTGTGCTACACCGTTACGGCGCAGTTCATGCAAGTCGGCAAGCGTACTTTTACTACCTGGCAACAGAATGATGTCAGCTTTAGCTATTTCATCGGTATTATTAGTATAAAAAAGATGAACACGCGGATCGCGTTCGAGAACATTAAAATCAGTGAAGTTACTGAGATGTCGCAGGAGAATGACAGCGATATTGACTTTACCTTGTTCCGCCTGTACAGATTTCGTGGCAAGAGCCAGGGAGTCTTCTTCTTCGATATAAATATCGCGATAGTAAGGTACTACTCCTACCACGGGTATGCCACAAAGATCTTCGAGCATCTTGATTCCCGGTTCGAAAAGACGGATATCTCCACGGAATTTATTGATAAGGATACCTTTAATACGTTCCCTTTCATGAGGACGAAGCAGCATCAACGAGCCATAGACACTGGCAAAGACTCCGCCTCGATCAATATCTCCTACAAGGATTACATCTGCCCCGGCATGTAGAGCCATAGGCAGATTCACCAAATCCGTATCCCGGAGATTTATTTCTGAAATGCTTCCAGCACCTTCCAATACAATAGGATTATAACGAGTGGCAAGACGGTCATAGGCAGAGCAGACTTCACGACGGAGTTCTTCGCGCCCTTCCACGCGGAAATAGTCGTAAGCATTGCGGTTACCGATAGGGCGTCCATTGAGCACCACTTGTGAGGTATGGTCAGAGGAGGGTTTCAACAACAGCGGATTCATATCTGTATGACAGGGTACACCTGCTGCTTCGGCTTGGACAGCCTGTGCACGGCCTATTTCCAGCCCCTCGGGAGTAGCATAGGAATTAAGTGCCATATTTTGTGCCTTAAACGGTGCCGGGTGATAACCATCCTGACGGAAGATGCGGCAAAAGGCAGCGGCTATAATGCTTTTTCCTACATCACTACCGGTTCCGGCAAACATAACTGGATGAAGTTTCTTCATATATATTTTTTTAGCGGAAACAAAATAACTTTTCTTGAATCTATAGCGGCAGATAGCAGTCCTCCAACAGTATAGCATATCATATCCGACCAGAGAAAACCATGTCCAAAAATTAATGCTCCAAGCGTAGTACTTCGTACGATGTTTGCCCAATCCGCCTGATATAATTGACTGATCTCTATACAATAAGAAAACAACAAAGAGATTACAACAGATTTAACTATAGATATCGATGGGAAAAGAAAACGGATTCCCCAATATACCATAGCCGCCCAAAGCGTATCACCCGAATACTCTGCTATAAACTCAGGCAATACATCACCATATTTTCGGGAAGCAAGCCCTAACACCATAATAGCGAAAGTGACAGCCAGATAAATACAACGCTCGTTTTTCACACCGCAATATTTTTTAGGATGCAAATTTATAAAATTTAATGGATAGCCGGTACAAATTCCCTATACAGAAATGATTTTTCAGTAAAATGACAGCTAAATTGAACAATAGAAAAAAAAGAGTGTTTGAGATAAACGAACCTAAACCAACAACTTGACGTATGAAACTAATTTTATGTATCGTTCTGTTGGGAGCAAACTTAGCCGTGTCGGCACAAACGAACCTCTCCCTCAGCTACGACGACGCCTTACAAATGTTGCAGAAAGGCAATCAAAGCCTCAAGATCGCCGACAAAGGCATTGAAGCCGCCCGCACAGAACGGGACAAGCTCAATGCTCTGTGGTATCCCAGCCTGCAGGGAGCCGGTACCTACGTCCATATGTCCGAAAAGATAGAAGTAAAACAACCTCTATCCCAGTTCACCGATCCCGCAAAGGATTTTGTACATGACATCATCCCCGACGACCAGTTCATCAGCGGGATACTGGACCAGATAGGCGCCCATACCCTCGTCTTCCCCCTCGCTCCCCGCAACCTCACCACCGTAGGCCTTACAGCCGAATGGATCGTCTTCTCCGGCGGTAAGCGTGTGCGAGCCGGTAAAATCGGAAACCGGATGATTGACCTCGCCCGTGAAAACCGTGCTCAAACTGACGCAACCCAACGAACCCTGCTTGCCGAAAGTTATTATGGTCTCAGCCTTGCCCGCGAAGTCGCAGCAGTACGCCGGGATACCTATAATGGTTTGAAGCAACATTACGAAAATGCTCTCAAACTGGAGGCTGCCGGAATGATTGATAAAGCCGGACGCCTTTTTGCCCAAGTCAATATGGACGAAGCACAAAGAGCACTGGAAGCAGCACAGAAAGAAGTCACCGTGGTAGAAAGTGCCCTGTGCACCCTGCTCAATCTGGAAGACAGTTGCAAGATTGAGCCTACCTCCCCTCTGTTCATCAACTCCACGCTTCCGCTCAAAGAAGAATTCGTGCAAACCATGCGTGCCGGTAACCCCATGCTGAACCAGCTATCCATTCAGCAGAGTATCGCCAAGCAGCAGCTACGGATAGACCAAAGCGGTTATCTGCCGGACATCGCCTTGTTCGGTAAACAAACGCTATATGCCCACGGCATACAAAGCAACCTTGTTCCGCGTACAATGATCGGCATAGGCTTTACCTGGAATCTTTTCGACGGGCTGGCACGCGAGAAACGCATCCGCCAGTCACGAATTGCCGAGCAAACTCTTGCATTGGGTAAAGAGAAAGCACAGGATGATCTTTCTGTAGGCATAGACAAACTATACACCGGATTACAAAAAGCCCAGGACAACGTACGTGCACTGAACTCGACCATTGCCCTGAGTGAAGAACTTGTACGTATCCGCAAGAAATCCTTTGCAGAAGGTATGGCAACCAGTACCGAGGTAGTGGATGCCGAGACCATGCTTGCTACCGTCAAAGTAGCCCGTCTGGCCGCTTATTACGAATACGATGTAACACTCATGAATCTACTGGCTCTCTGTGGTACGCCGGAGCAGTTTAAAAACTTCAACAATTGACAGTTGACAATTATAAATTTATAGCAATATGGAACTAACAAAAAAAAGCATCAGCACCACATTTGTCATCATATTGGCAATCACCATACTTGTCTCTATCCTGGGAATGGTCCTTATGAGTCATCAGCCCCTCGTTCTTCAGGGACAAATAGAAACAACGGAGATCCGTATCAGTGGTAAATTACCGGGACGAGTGGATTCATTTCTTGTCCGTGAAGGAGACTGGGTAAAGGCAGGCGATACACTTGTCGTCATCAACAGTCCGACGATAGAAGCCAAATACCGGCAAGTAAATGCCCTCGAGCAAGTAGCCCAGGAGCAGAACAAGAAAATCGATGCCGGTACACGCCGACAGATCATCGCCACCGCCCAGCAACTCTGGAACAAAACCAAGAGTGACCTGACCCTGGCACAAACAACTTACGGGCGCATCCTGACACTTTATAAAGACAGTGTCGTCACCTCCCAACGGAAAGATGAAGTAGAGGCCATGTACCGTGCCGCACAAGCTGCTGAGCGCGCCGCTTACGAACAATACCAAATGGCCGTAGACGGAGCACAAAGCGAAGACCGCGCATCGGCACGCAGCATGGTAGATGCTGCACGCAGTACAGTAGATGAGGTGTCCGCCCTCCTTGTCGATGCACGTCTGACAGCACCGGAGGCAGGACAGATTTCAACTATATTTCCCAAGCGTGGAGAGCTTGTTGCACCAGGCACACCTATCATGAACCTTGTCGTTATGAATGACGCTCATGTTGTACTCAATGTACGCGAAGACCTGATGCCACAATTCAAGATGGACAGTATATTCCACGCAGATGTCCCTGCCATCGGTAAAAAGAACGTAGAGTTCCGTATTTATTATATCAGTCCGCTGGGTAGCTTCGCCACTTGGAAATCAACCAAACAGACGGGAAGCTATGATATGCAGACCTTTGAAATACATGCCCGTCCCACACAAACGGTAGAAGGGTTGCGTCCGGGAATGTCGGTGCTGCTTACTATTAATGATTAACCGATAATCTGTGTGAATGATGAAAAGTCCGTTATACAATGTACTCCACCGCGAACTTTGCCGTATGACCTCCCGCAGGTTATACCTCGGCGTATGCCTCGTACTGCCCCTATTCTGCTTATTCTTCATGGCAACCATTTTCGGTAGCGGACAAATGGAGAACATTCCTATTGGCATTGTCGATCAGGACAATACTGCCACATCCCGGCAAATCGCACGAAATATATCTGCCGTACCCACTTTCAGCGTCACACGGCATTTTACCGACGAAGCCGCCGCCCGGCAAGCCGTGCAACGCAAAGAAATATATGGTTACCTGTCTATTCCTACCGGCTTTGAACAGCATGCTACGACAGGAATGGATGCCACGCTTTCTTACTACTACCATTATGCTCTCCTCTCCGTAGGTAGCGAGTTGATGGCGGCTTTCGAAACCGCGCTGGCACCTGTCGCTCTCTCTCCCATTGCCATGGAAGCTATATCTTTAGGGCTCAATCAGGAACAGATAACCACATTCCTCCTGCCTGTACAAGCCAGTATGCACCCACTCTATAATCCCGACCTGGATTATTCTGTTTATCTGAGCCAACCTTTTTTCTATGTCCTGTTCCAGATACTCATCCTGTTGATGACAGTATATGCCATTGGCAGCGAAATCAAGTTCAATACAGCACAGGAATGGCTGACCACAGCACGAGGGAATATTCTGACTGCCGTCATCGGTAAACTATTGCCTTATACATTCATCTTCTCAGTAATCGGTATATTGGCAAATTATATCCTTTATGGAGTAGTACACATTCCTTTCCACGGTAGCTTGCTGATGATGAACCTCATGACACTGATTTTTATCATCGCCACGCAAGCACTCGCAGTGTTTATATTTTCCATCTTCCCACGGATAGCATACATTATCAGTATCGTATCCATGATCGGTTCATTGGGAGCTACTCTTTCAGGTGTCACCTTCCCCGTAACAAGTATGTATCCTCCGGTACACGCAGCATCCTATCTGTTTCCCGTCCGGCACTTCACCGAAATCTCACAGTCGATGATTTATTTTGACTCAGGTTTCGGGTATTACTGGCAATCAGCAGCTATACTTTTGCTTTTTCCACTACTGGCATTATTGATACTGCCGAGATTGAGACACTGGATTTTGAAAGATGCAGTAGAAGAAGATTCAGCCCCTATCCACAGTACGGCATATTCCTCCTCAATAGCCACTATCATTTTCAGGGAATGGCGTGCCATCAGCACCAATGCAGCAATCCTCCTGGTATTAATAGGCGGAATCTTTGCTTACGGCCTTCTCTATAACCTGATGTATGCTCCCAACCTTGTACGGAAAACTCCGGTTGCAGTTGTCGACAATTCTCATTCGGCTCTCAGCCGCGAATATATCCGGCTACTTAATGCAACTCCACAAGCCTCAGTCTACGCACTGACACCCAATTACCTTGAAGCAAAAGAGTGGCTGAAACAGAGCAAAGTAGACGGTATCCTATATCTTCCCGCCGATTTCGACGCCCGTGTAGGCCGTGGGGAACAATCGGTCTTTAGTGTTTACGCCGCAACGGATGCTTTCCTGAATTTCAAGAATCTGCAAGAGGCTTCTTCCCGCGTGATGCTTGCCGTAAACGATGCACACCGTGCAGAGGGTGCCGTATTCTTGCCACCACAGGGATTACTGGCAGTAGCCTCATCCGCACCTGTCAATGTAGCGGGCACAGCCCTATATAATTATACGGAAGGATATGGTTCATATCTTATTCCGGCAGTTATGATTATCATTATCTTTCAGACTTTATTAATGGTGATAGGAATGGTGACGGGAGAAGAGGCAGAACGAAACAGACGCCCTATTTTCTCGAAACAATCTCAACTCAATATGAATCTTACCTGGCGCCAAGCATTATATAATGTTTCCGGAAGAACCTTCGTTTACGTTATGCTTTATTTCATCTTTGCCTTATTTTTATTAGGCTTACTCCCCCATTTTTTCAGTATCCCTAATATTGGAAACGGCAGAGACATTATCACAATGATGATTCCCTTCCTGATAGGAACGAGTTTCTTCGGACTGGCTGCATCACGTTACTTCACAGACTCTGAAGCACCTTTACTAATGATCGCCTTCTTCTCCGTAGGCTATATCTTCCTGTCCGGTGTCTCTTATCCACTTGAACTGATGCCATGGTATTGGCAGGCAGCACACTACGTAGTTCCGGCAGCACCTGCCGTGCTTGCTTTCGTCAAACTGAATTCAATGGGAGGAGATATGGCAGATATCCGTCCGGAAATGATCACCCTGTGGGTACAAGTGGTAGTGTACTTCTTGCTGAGTTTATGGGTATTCAAGCATAAGCATTATCGTTTTCGTTTATAAGCAAATGATTGCCACCGTTCCTCATCCCATCCCTGGCGCTGCATTTCCATACGGGCCATGACAAAAAACAGGTCGGAAAGTCGATTGATAAAACGCAATATATCTTCCGATACAAGATCTTCCCGATTCAGCGTCCAAAGCCTGCGTTCGGCACGACGGGCTACGGCACGGGCAAACTGTAATTGAGCCGACACCTGCGTTCCACCCGGTAGCAGGAAATAGCCGTTGTCTTCAAGCTGAAGCATCATTGCGTCCATAGCCTGTTCGCACCGCACTGTCATTTCCACAGCATGAAGTTCGTTGGGATTGCCACTACCCGGCCTCTCCGGATCTGCATCCCGTAAGCCGGAAGGGGTTGCAACATGGCTCATCACCACCATCAACTCACGTTGTATATCATGGAGTAATTCCTGCCATACATCTTTCACCGGAAGCAACGACCTGACAATTCCTATCACCGTATTCAGTTCATCAATGCAACCATTAGCTTCAATGCGGATATCATCTTTCGGAACACGCTCTCCACCGTGGATGCCTGTCATTCCTTTATCTCCTGTTTTAGTATAAATCCTTCTCATAAATTACAGGTATATCTTACATTATTTCACTTTCCCGGAACTTGTTCAAATAATGACCAAATTCCCGTTTCTCCCCAATACAAATGCGTATAACTCGCTATCAGGTTTTTATAACAAAACACGGCTGTATTCACGGGGTGTCCTTTAGCATTATAAACTTGCACAGCCGAAGCAAGCTTCTCATCCTGCTCAATGATCCGTGAATAATGAAACTCATGTCCACGCAACTTCACCCCACGAAAATCAAAGCTTCTATACCCCATTGCCAAACGCATATCATCCTTACAAGCGGAAACTTTCATAGGTAATGCGTCTACCATTTTGAAAGCTGTATAGGGATCTTTGCACATCACCAGTTCCGAAGCCAGATACATCATACCACCACATTCAGCAATTGTTTTTCCTCCCCGCTCAATATGAGCCTTGACTGAATCTATTACACGGGGGGCGGCACTCAATTGAAGCGCACGATTTTCCGGATAACCTCCGGGCAGATAGAGCAAATCCACATTATCCGGTACTACCGCACTGTTATCTTCCGGATCGAAGAAAGTAACCGTACCAAACTGATTCAGATAATCAAGATGTTCAGCATAGATAAAGGAGAAACTTTCCTTATTGCATGCCACCCATATATTTCCGGATAGAGAGACATTCTTTTTGACTTCTGTGGTGACATCCACCTCCCGGCGTGTGATCTGCAACAAGAGATCAAGATTCAATTGTGCGTCTAGCTGCTTCAGCAGTGTCTCAGTGATACCATCTTCATCTTTACGACTGAAATCCAGTCCCAAATGCCTGCTTTCCTCTTTCAAAGCATCGAATTTCCGCAAGCAACCCAAACAAGGCACATTCAGATCATCGCAAATCTCACGCAACATTTCCTCATGGCGGTCGCTCCCCACCTGATTGAAAATAACGCCTGCAACTTCCACTTGCGGATCAAAATCCAAATAACCTTTAATCATTGCTGCCAGTGAATAAGCAGCCGACTTAGCATTTACCACCAACACAACAGGAAGATTCAAAATCTTTGCAATCTCTGCCGATGAACCTTTACTACGGTCGTATCCGTCGAACATGCCCATCATACCTTCTACGATACAGACATCCGCATCTTTGGCATGTGAAACATACACTTCATGCATATGTTGTTCGGAAGCCATAAAAGGATCCAGATTGTAAGATGGAATTCCGCAAGCTTTTTCATGATACTTCGTGTCGATATAATCCGGCCCGCACTTATAGGGCTGTACACGTAGTTTTTTCTGCGTCAATAACGTCATCAACAATCGACTGACAGTGGTTTTTCCAATGCCCGAAGTAGGCGCCGCTATCAGAAATTGGGGAATATTTCTTATCATACCGCACAGATTTATTTCCCGCAAAGGTAGTATATATTCCCTAAAACTCTTACCTTAGCTGCCCAAATAAAAGTAAATTACTATGATTACTGAAGAACTCAAGAAATTATATTGTACGTATACCGGACACGAGCCGGGAACTATTGAAGAACTTCCTTCATCCGGCTCCAACCGTCGTTACTTCCGCCTTACGGGCACCCCTACCCTTATCGGTGTCAGCGGGACTTCCCTCGAAGAGAATCAGGCTTTCCTCTATATGGCAGACCATTTCCGCAAGAAAGGACTACCCGTGCCACAAGTCGTAGCAAAGAGTGATAACGATGCATTTTATCTGCAGGAAGACTTGGGAGACACTCTCCTGTTCAATGCCATCGAAAAAGGACGCAAGACCAGTGTTTTTGATGAAGAAGAGAAGCAACTTCTGCGCAAGACAATGCGTCTGTTGCCTGCCGTACAGTTCTCCGGTGCAGACGGAATGAACTTCTCATATTGCTACCCACAGTCAGAATTCAACAGTCGCAGCATCTTATGGGATTTGAATTACTTCAAATACTGTTTTCTGAAAGCTACCGGAATGGAGTTTCAGGAAGACCGTCTGGAAGATGATTTCCTGAAAATGGCAGACGTGTTGATGCGCAGTAGTTCGGCCACATTCATGTATCGTGATTTCCAGAGCCGGAACGTTATGATTAAAGAAGGTGAACCATGGCTCATCGACTTCCAAGGCGGACGTAAGGGGCCTGTTTATTATGATGTGGCTTCCTTCCTGTGGCAAGCCAAGGCCAATTATCCTGAGAGCCTTCGCAAAGAGCTTTTAAAGGAATATCTGGACTCTCTGTGTAAATACCAGCCTGTGGACGAGAAATATTTCTATGCTCAATTACGTCATTTCGTATTGTTCCGTACCATGCAAGTGCTGGGTGCTTATGGCTTCCGTGGCTATTTCGAGAAGAAACCCCATTTCATCCAAAGCGTCCCCTTTGCTATTGAAAACCTGCGACAGCTATTGCAGGAACCCTATCCCGAATATCCGTACCTCTGTCATGTGCTGAAAGAGCTTACTGAGCTGAAACAATTTACTGACGACCTCCAGAAGCGCCGTCTTGTAGTAAAAGTCACCAGTTTTGCATATAAAAAGGGTATACCTGAGGATTCAAGTGGCAACGGTGGTGGCTTTGTATTCGACTGCCGTGCCGTAAACAACCCCGGTAAGTACGACCGTTATAAACCCTTCACCGGACTGGATGAACCTGTTATTCGCTTCCTAGAAGACGATGGAGAAATAACCACGTTCCTCGAACATGTATACGGTCTGGTAGATGCTTCCGTGAAACGATACATGGAACGTGGATTTACGAACCTTTCCATTTGTTTCGGATGCACTGGCGGACAACACCGTTCGGTTTATTCAGCACAACACCTGGCAGAACATCTGAACCAGAAATTCGGAGTACAGGTAAATCTGATGCACAGGGAACAGAATATTGAACAGACTTTTAAAGCGAAAAACTAAAGAATAAGTAGAGGATAAGAATATTGGTCTAAACTTTCGATAATTCAAGAAATAAAAAGAATGAAAGCAATGATATTTGCCGCAGGCCTCGGCACCCGCCTGCGCCCACTGACAGACAATATGCCCAAAGCACTTGTCCCCGTAGCAGGCAAAACGATGCTGGAGCGTGTCATCTTAAAGCTAAAAGATGCCAGCTTCCATGATATCACCATAAACATCCACCATTTTGGAAGTCAGATTATAGACTTCCTCCGCGCAAACCAGAACTTCGGTGTGGATATTCATATCAGTGACGAACGGGGTGAACTGCTGGATACCGGTGGTGGTATTAAAAAAGCCCGTCCTCTGCTGGAGAGCAATGAGCCTTTCCTTATACATAATGCCGATATCCTGACGGACCTGGATCTCAATGCTTTCTACCACCACCATCTGGAAAGTGATGCAGATGCCACTCTGCTCACTAATCACCGGAAAACATCCCGTTATTTGTTGATGAATCAAGATAACCGCCTTTGTGGTTGGACAAATCTTTCTACAGGCGAAGTACTCCCCAAAGAACTCAATTATCCCAGCGATCATTATCAGTTGCAGGCCTTTGGCTGCATCCATGTTCTTTCTCCCTCTATTTTCCGCTATATGGAAGGCGAACGCTGGACAGGAAAATTTTCCATTATTCCATTTTATGTGGATATCTGCCCGAAAGCATGCATTCAGGGATTTCCTATAGACAGCGAAAACTGGTTTGATGTGGGCAAACCAGAGACACTTGCAAAGGCAGAAGCCTATTATGCGTCTTTATAAAACAGGTTTCATCTTCACCAACTGTCCTTGGGCATCAAATAAGTATTCGTAGTTGAAGGAACCGTAAATACGATACTTCCAACGGGCACTTTTCTCAAAACGGCGACTGTCATCCAGGATGGTCGCCTGATATTCGGTTTCCAATTCATGAATGAACTCTTTGAATTCCGGATCTTGATATCTATAAGTGGGAACAATAATACGTATATCAGGATATTGTTCTCGCAGATTTTTGATTTCTGCACGAACAGTACCTTTTTCATCGGGCTTCAGAAAAAAGAGTAAACACACGGGATATCCCTGCCCTGCAATGTCTGAAAAGAGCAAACTGTCTTTCTCTGCATATTCCACCTGTTTGAAATCAACAAAACGATCTCCCGGCTTCAGGCTGCGGGTAGCATCCAGCATCCGTTTCAGTCCTATCAATACAGATGTACTGTCTCGCATTTGTAAAGGAGTTTTCTGGTACAATGTCTCCAGTTCATCCGGATAGATTGCTGCCCAACGATCAAACACCATCCATCCTATTGCGTTCCGGGCATTGTCGAATACAAATTGCCGCGTAGCTTCCAGCGGAAAAAGATCTTCATGCCAAAGCTTCCAAAGACGTACGTTTTGTGAATGGGGATTGGTACTTTTGTACGGTACAGGCATTGCCGGTGGGACTACATTTGTCAACGTCAGTTTCCCTCCCTCGGGATAAAAGAAATTCATACTGCCGGAATGCTCCATTCCATAGATATGCAACGTATCTTCTTTTCCGGAAAATGAAACTTCCCCGTTTCTGATAATAGCGAAGTCCAGGGGAGCTTTCCCATAATCACGGTCACCCGTCATACGGTCAGCACCATATCGCCACAGGTAGACCGTATCTCCTTCGTAAGCGTCCAGTCCGGTGCAATGCACAATAAAAGTCTGTTCTTGCGATTGGCAACTGATGAGTCCCAGAAACAAAGAGTAAAATATCCATTGATTGATTTTCATAAAGCCCAGATAGATTAAGTAAACAAACACATTGTACAAAAGAACAATCTTTTCAGTAAAGATGCAAGCAAAAAAGACAATATATAAAAGCAATTGTTAATGAAATATCCATATATTTGTGACATAACATTAAAAAGACTGACTATGAAACGACTGAGATTAGGACTATGGGCATGTTTCTGCTTTTGTGCAGCCACCACCCTTATGGGACAAAACAAGGTGAAAACTACTGCCGAAAAGGTAATGCTGTTCATTGACGGCGCCCAAGTGACGCGTACCAAACAAGTAGATATTCCGGCAGGAAATTCAACGCTCATCTTTACCGGATTATCTCCCTATATGGATGCACAAAGTATGCAGGTCAGCGCAAAGGGAAAACTCACCGTTACGGCAGTCAACCGGCAATACAACTATATAGACAGCCTTGCCGTCAGCGAAAAACAACAAAGCCTGCAAAAGGAGCTTAAAAAAATAGAGAAACAGCAGAAAGAACAAAATGCCGAGCTTGGACTTATCAATGCCGAATATGAAATGCTGAAAACAAATTGCTCCGTCAGCAATAAGAATACCGCTACTTCTCTGGCCACTATCAAAGAAGTGAATCAATATTACTCCGGACAATTGAAAACTCTGAAAACAAAAGAACTGGCTATCAATGAACAGATAGCCGAACTTGCCATCAAACAGGGGCAACTGAGCTCTGAACTGGCACAACTAAGTGGTAAATCTCTAACCCCTATGAGTGAAATTAAGGTCAATGTAAATGCGCCAGCAGCTTGCAAAGCTACATTCACCCTGAACTATTATGTAAAAAATGCCGGTTGGTTCCCTTCCTATGATGTTCGTTCCGGTAGCTTGGCCGAGCCTATCTCCATCATCTACAAAGCCAATATCTTTCAGAATACCAAGGAAGAGTGGAAGAACGTAGAATTATCCCTTTCCTCCTCTAATCCTTCCACCGGAAGCGTAGCCCCCACTCTGTCTACTTACTGGTTGGATTACGGACTTGCAGCACCACGCTACAATTTGAATCTCAATGGAAACACTGTTTCAGGAATCGTTCTTGATAATGAACGTACGCCCGTAATAGGTGCTACCGTTACCATTCCGGGGACTACGATAGGAGCCATAACCGACATAAGCGGTAAGTATTCTATAACTATTCCCAATGGACAAAACAAACTTCAATTTTCATATATTGGCTATCAGACTCAGACCAGAGATATACAAGGGAATATTATGAATGTTACCCTTCAGGAAGATACACAGGCTTTGGATGAAGTAGTGGTAGTAGGTTACGGCGCTGAAAAGAAACCTCTTATGGCAGGTGCTGTCTCCGGTCTTAAGGTAAACCATAAAAAAGATATTCAATACGAAGAAGAAGCCAGCATGGCCCTTGACGTTGAACAAAGCCAGGGACAGATGGGCTACGAATTTGAAATAAAAGTGCCCTACACCATTCCTTCTGATAACAAGCCTGTAGTTGCTGAAATCGGTCATTACGAATTACCCGCTTCTTATACTTACCAAAGTACTCCGAAGATAGATAAAGATGCTTTCCTGATTGCCCAGGTAACCGATTGGGAAAAGCTGAACTTACTTGAAGGCGAAGCAAATGTTTATTTTGAGAATACTTTCATTGGCAAGTCCATTATGAATGTCACCCAACAGAACGACACACTATCCTTCTCTTTAGGTCGTGATAAACGTATCATGATACAGCGTACGAAAGAGAACGAATATACCTCACGCAAGTTTATGGGTTCCTATCAGACGCAATCCATTGCATGGAAACTTTCTGTCCGCAATACGCGTCCAGAGCCTGTCACCCTTACGCTTTACGACCAACTACCCGTATCACGCAACAATAACATTACCGTAACAGCAGAAGAAATCAGCGGCGGCAGTCTGGATGAAGCGAAAGGTATCATCACCTGGCAAATAACCTTACAACCCGGCGAACAACGTGATTTAGCTTTACGTTATAAAGTGAAGTACCCTAAAGGGCGAAACTTAATAATAGAATAATGCTTTTCTTAATTAATCTAAAGACAAGTTGATAGACCATCTGCTCCATACAGGCAGATGGTCTATGCAACAGAAATGTATTCAAGAAAGAAATAACATAACAGTGTATTACTTATAATAAATATTAATTCATATAATATTAATATAGATCACATGCATCCTTTTCATTTTTTGATTGTTTATTCTAACAAAAGAAAGAAGAAGTTATGAAAAAGATTATCGTATTATTGATGTTGGTTTTCATAGGTGCATCTACAACAATCTATGCACAGGAAAGTAAAAGTGAAAGTCGTCGTGCTGAACGTAAAGCACAACGTGATGCAGAAAAAGCTCGGGAGAAAATAGAAGAAGAACGAGCATACACTGATGCAGTACAAGCCATAAAGGAGAGAAAGTTTGTATTGGAAGCGGATCGTGTAACATTCAAAAGAGGCCGTAGTGCTTTTGTTACATCCAATACCAATTTTATCCTTTTAAATGGTGACCGGGCATCCGTACAGATTGCTTTCAATGGCGCCTTTGCAGGTCCTAACGGAATTGGAGGTGTTACAGTGGATGGCACTGTAGGTGAAGTAAAAACCACCACCGACAAAAAGGGGAATGTAACTTGCAATTTTAGTGTGACAGGTGTAGGAATCTCAGCACAAGTCTCTATCAGGCTCACTCGTGGCCGCAACAATGTATCTGCCACAGTAAATCCTAATTTCAACTCGAATAGATTAACACTGGACGGTAAACTCGTTCCATTGTCCGAGTCGAATATATTTAAAGGACGGTCGTTCTAATTATTGTAATTGAACACTTGCGGCTGCAAGAGCCTGCGCTTGTACAAATGAATGTTCACACTTGTACAAGCGCAGGCTCTCGCAGCCGCAAGTGTTTTTTTATGAGAGTTACAGTACTCTTACTTTCCGCTCCATCGACTTAATCTATTTTCCACTTCTTCAGTAGACACAACCTCTTTACACTGCATCTGTTCCAAAGCATTATCAATCTTATCACGCAGTTCAAAAGAAAAGTATAGAACATCATCCGGACAACGATTATTTAATAATGCCTCAATGTCTTCTAATAGCCGTTCATCGTTTACCGCCATTAGGCGTTGAAACAAAAGTTGTTTACGTTCTCCTGTCGTCATAAAGTACCGTATTAATTACATACTACAAATATAGAGTTTTTATTTATGATTCATCCTTTCGATGTTTTTATACATACTTCTGCTTTCCTAAACATAAAAGCCTAAAATACTTTTCCTTATCTAAAGATATGTTTATCTTTGTACCCGCTTAGGTGATGTGAAGTGTGTTCAACACTCCACATAAAAGGGAATCCGGTGAGAAACCGGAACAGTGCCCGCTACTGTAAAGCCTTAATTTTGTTTCAGATAACGCGAAACAAAAAACGGGAAGTATTCATTGAAGAACTTCCAGAAACCACTGTCCAACAAATGGGAAACCAAGGATGGGAAGGTTACTTTCCGTAAAGGCTGAGTCAGGAAACCTGCCTGGGTAATCACATAATTAACGCCGTCTCGGGGTCAAGAAGGCAAGTATTAATTCTTATTTATCAATCAATGAAGAAACAGAATTGGCTGTTCATCCTCATGGGAGGATGTGTAGCAATGAGTGCATCTGCACAAGAGACAAAACAGAGTCAAGACCTGAGTGTAGAACTTAATCCCGTTGTAGTAACAGGTACAGGTACGCATCACAGACTGAAAGACACCCCAACACCAGTGGAAGTAGTAACAGCGAACGACATTAAAAAGGCTGGAATTACAGATTTCCGTGAGGCGATGACTGCTTTGGTTCCGTCGCTGTCTTTCTCTACCAACTCAATGGGAGACTACCTTATGCTAAACGGACTGTCGAACAAGTATGTGCTTATACTTATTAATGGCAAAAAGCTAACAGGAGACAGCAGTAACAACATCGACCTGAACCGCATTGACATGAGTAACGTAAAACGTATTGAAGTCCTGAAGGGTGCCGGTTCCGCTCTTTATGGTAGTGATGCTATTGGTGGTGTAATCAATATCATTACAAACCAACCGATAAATGACATAACAGTTACCAGCAATACAAAGGTAGAAGAGCGTGGACAATTCACCCAGACTGCCAACGTAGACATCAAAACAGAGAAGTTTGCTTCTTATACTTCTTATCAACGTCGTCAGGCCGATGGTTGGACTCTCACACGTGTAGATGCAGATGGTGAAGCGAGAGACCAACATGATGCTAACGCTTTCTATACGGACAATTATACCCAGATGTTTCAATTTACACCGAACGACAAACTGTCAATGTATGTTGAAGGTAGTTATTATGACCGTACAGTTAAACGTCAGCCCGAATACCTGAAATACAATCTGACATACGATGCATACAGTTTAGGAGCAGGAGCTAAATATAATTTCAACAAACGTTCTTATATCCAGTTTGATATTAAGAATGATAATTACGATACCAATTATCTGTACACCAATGAGGATGGAGATAACAAGGTTGGAGACGAAGTGCGTCAGAAACGGCAGCACTATTATAGCGGAAACCTGAAGTCATTATTCCGCTTTACGGAAAATACCCGTACCATATTCGGAGTGGAATATATACAGGAAACTCTGGATCGACCTTCATTCAACGTTGATGAACGCGCATACACTTGGGCTACCTATGCACAAGAAGAAATCACTTTGTTTAAGAACTTACAGATACAGGCAGGATTGCGCTATGTATATCACGAAACAGCCAAGAGTAACGTTACACCCAAACTTGCCGTAATGTATCGTTTGGGCGATTTTACCATTCGCGGACAATATTCGGCAGGATTCCGTGCCCCAGGACTTGATGAGCTATACAAATACTCTTATTCTCAAAGAGGAACCAGAGCAGGAACATTAAGTGCCGGAAACAAGAATCTGGATGCAGAGAAAAGCAACTATGGCTCCATCAATTTAGAGTTCAATAAGAAATGGTTAACAGTGGGAGTAACCGGATATATCAACGAGTTACGCGATATGATTGTAGCGCGTACCGTTAAACTATCCGAATTTTCAGAGGCTGAACAAGCAGCTTTCCAGGAAATCGCAAACGAATTATATGGTGGCAATGCCAAGCTGGGTAATATCCAAAACTACGTTAACAACGATAAAGCGTTAATCAAAGGATTTGAAGTGAATCTGAATGCAAATCTGGGTTATGGTTTCTCTTTAGGCGGTAATTATACCTTTGCCGACGCCAGAACTAAAGACAGTGAAACCGGCTGGCACAAAATAGAGCGCAGTGTTCGCCACTCGGGTAATGTAAACGCAAACTATGCGCATGCTTGGAAGAGCTATCGGCTAAATATCAACCTGAATGGTCGTGTACAAAGCAAACGCATCCATGAGACTTTAAAAAGTGATGAATGGATTGACGAATCCGCTCCCGGATTTGGTTTATGGAATATCAGCACAAGACATACTTTTGACGGCTTAAAATACTTTACCATAGAACCGGGCGTAGGAATCAGCAATATTTTCGATTACAGCGACCGCCGTCCGGATGCATCCCATCTGGCCTCTCTTACACCGGGACGCACATTCTATGTAAGCCTTTTATTACGTTTCAAAAAATAATCCCACAATATCTATTTATGAGGAGGGTTATCCTACACTGGACGCTACACTGGCACAGTTGAAAGAGACACGCCCGAAACAAGTAACACTGATACCGTTGTTGCTGGTATGCGGTAATCATACGAAAGAAGACATCGTCGGAGTATGGAAGCCGGAAATGGAAAAGGCAGGTTATCAGGCCAATGTCCGCATGCAGGGACTGGGCGAACAACCCGCTATCCGGAAGTTATATATGGAACACATTGAGGCGTTGCTGAAATAGCTACACCCTTTCCTTCTCAGGGCTACACCCTTTGCCTCGGATGGCTACACCATTCCGGGTAAAGGGTGTAGCCCTTTTTACAGCCTTTTATGCCCGAAGTTTAAAGAATAGAGCGTATCTTTGCGCCGTAGAAATAAAAGCGATATGAAACAGCCAAAGATAATAGTTGCCGGCATCGGTCCGGGCAGCGAACAAGACATCACGCCCGCAGTTCTGAATGCGGTTCGCGAAGCGGATGTAGTAGTGGGATATAAATATTATTTCCGTTTTATCCAGCCTTATCTCCACCCTGAAACAGAATGTATAGATACGGGCATGAAGCGGGAACGCACTCGTGCGGAACAGGCATTTGAATTGGCGGAACAGGGAAAAACGGTTTGTGTCATCAGTTCCGGTGACGCGGGGATTTATGGAATGACTCCGCTGATTTACGAGATGAAGCGGGAACGGAACAGCAACGTCGAAGTGATTGCCTTTCCGGGTATCAGTGCTTTTCAGAAAGCGGCTTCACTGCTGGGTGCTCCTGTGGGACATGATTTCTGTGTGATTTCTCTTTCCGATCTGATGACACCGTGGGAACGGATTGAGCGTCGCATCCGTGCGGCAGCCATGGCTGATTTCGTAACGGCTGTATACAATCCGAAAAGCGAAGGGCGGTATTGGCAACTCTATCGACTGAAAGAGCTGTTTCTCGCAGAAGGACGCGCTCCGGAGACTCCGGTAGGTTATGTACGCCAAGCCGGACGGGAGGAACAGGAAGTGCATCTGACGACACTCGCTGATTTCAATCCCGAAGAAGTGGATATGTTTACGGTCATCCTGATCGGTAACTCGCAGTCTTATGCGTGGAACGACAAGTTCATTACTCCCCGGGGATACTATAACCGTCCGGATAAGGATGAACAACCGACTAAGGGGATAGGTCAAAACATCATGATACAAAGCTTCCGGACCATTGAGTCGGAACTAAAGAATAAGAATATTCCTCTGGATCATAAATGGGCTTTGCTGCACGCCATCCACACCACGGCTGATTTTGAAATGGAAAAGCTGCTATATACGGACAAAGGTGCTGTGGAAAAGCTTTATCAGAGAATAGCGGACGGCCGGTTGAAAACGATTGTTACGGATGTGACGATGGCTGCCAGTGGTATCCGTAAAGGAGCTTTACAACGGCTGGGGATAGAAGTGAAATGTTATCTTTCCGATGAACGGGTAGCAGCAATGGCAGCGGAAAAAGGGATCACCCGTACACAAGCCGGTATACGTCTGGCGGTGGAGGAACATCCGGATGCCTTGTTCGTATTCGGTAATGCGCCAACGGCTTTGATGGAACTTTGTGATCTGGTACGTAAAGGAAAGGCTGTACCAAGCGGTATTATTGCCGCGCCTGTGGGTTTTGTACATGTACAGGAATCCAAACACATGGTGAAGCCGTTCATGGAAATACCCAAATTGATAGTGGAGGGACGAAAAGGAGGAAGTAATTTGGCTGCAACGCTGGTGAATGCAATCTTGTGCTACAATGATGCGGAACAGTTAAGGCCGGGACGGGATGTGTAAATAAATACGCTATGATACGAAACTTTATCATCATAGGTATGGACGACAACCGGGAACCTTTCTTCCCGCCCGAAGTGCTGCAACATATCCGGGAAGGAAAAGTTTTCTCCGGTGGCTTGCGACATCGGGAAATTGTAGAGAAGTTACTTCCGGAAGGTGCGGAGTGGATTTCCATAACAGTTCCACTGGATAACGTCTTTGCCCAATACGAAAACATTTTTGCAGACTTTGAGAAGAAGGCTTCCGATGCATCGATTGTCGTATTTGCATCCGGAGATCCCCTGTTTTTCGGCTTCGCCAATACGGTAAAACGAAAACTGCCCGATGCAAAGATACGCCTCTACCCGGCTTTCAATTCCCTGCAAACATTAGCACACAGGCTGGTGATGCCCTACGACGATATGCGTACCGTCTCTCTGACAGGACGTCCGTGGCAGGAACTGGACAAAGCACTCATAGAACGTGCCCACAAAATAGGCGTACTGACAGATCGGGAGCATACCCCTGCTACTATCGCCGCGCGGATGTTGGAATACGGATACACCGATTACACGATGTACATCGGTGAGCACCTCGGTAATCCCGAACGCGAACGCATCCGGCAACTGGGCCTTGAAGAAGCCTCAGAAGAGGTCTTCGAGCACCCCAACAACCTGCTGCTCTATGCAGACACCTCATACAAATCTATGCAGACACCCTGTACTGATCTATCAGAGTTCAGGAATCACCTCACCCGCCCCTTCGGTCTTCCCGACGAACAATTTGCCCATTTGGACGGACGTGCCCGCATGATTACCAAAGCTCCGATCCGCCTCCTTACCTTGCAGGTATTGGAACTGAATCGCCGCCGTGTTTTTTGGGACATAGGTTTCTGCACAGGCTCTGTCTCCATCGAAGCCCGCCTGCAATTCCCGCATCTTACGATTGTTTCGTTCGAGATACGTCCCGAAGGAGAAGAACTGATGCGCATCAACTCCCGACGTTTCGGTGCGCCGGGAATCACAGCCTTAATCGGAGATTTCCTGCAAACTGACCTGGAAGCTCTCCCCCGCCCCGACGCTGTCTTTATCGGCGGACACGGTGGAAAATTAGAAAATATACTGGTACGCCTGAAAGAAGTATTGCAGCCCAACGGTTGCATCGTCTTCAACTCCGTGTCCGAAAGTAGTAAGGAGCTATTTCGTCAAGGAGTTCATGCTGCAGGAATGACCTTACATTCCTCTCTGCGTATCATCATCAACAATTTTAACCCTATAGAAATAATGAAAGCAACGATATGAAAACAGCTATCCTTTTAGTAACAGGCAACAGCCTCAGCCTGGCCGAGACACTGCACCAAGAAATGAACGACTCCGAAATATTCACACTCGAACATTTTCCCGGTTGCACTTATATCTCATCCCTTTCCGATTTCATAGAAGAGAATTTCGACGAATATGATGCATTCATCTTCATTTGTGCCATGGGCATTTGTGTCCGCACCATTGCCCCCCATGTAAAAGATAAGCACACCGACCCAGCCGTGATCTGCGTGGACAGTATGGGGCGCAATGCCATATCCGTATTGTCCGGTCACATCGGGCAAGCCAATAAAATCACCCAAGATGTCGCCCACATTTTAGGGGCGAATCCCGTCATCAGTACCTTGAGCGACAATAGCGGATTATGGGCTCTTGACACCCTCGGACAAGAGTTCGGTTGGGAGGTTTTGGTAGGTATGTCGCACGCATACTATAAAAATATAGAACTCCTCGACGACGAAGAAGAAAGCGATGAGGGGGAAGAGTACAATGAAGAAGAAGAGTACGGCGAAGATGAGAATGAAGAGTACGACGAGGATGAGGATGAAGAGTACGACGAGGATGAGGATGAAGAGTACGATGAGGATGAGGATGAAGAGTACGACGAGGATGAAGAGTACGATGAAGATGAGGATGAAATTGAGGATGATAACAGTATCATACTTCAAATGAGGGACGGTACCAATTACAACGAGAGAACCAAGGAATTCAACGTCATCATTAACCTCTTCGTCAACAAATACCGTACCGCCCTGTTACTTGAAATCCGCGATGAAGGTACTGACTACCTGGAACGTACCCGACCCCAACACGTCGACGTCTATTACCATCGCAGCGACATGGATCTCAGCCAGTACAAACTGCTGATTATCGTCAGTCCCTTTATGTTCTTCGACCCCGCAATAGCCCACATACAGTATATTCCTAAAATATTGCATGTCGGCCTCGGACTCGCACTCGATCCCCCCGAATTCGAAGAACTATTCGTCAATCTCGTTGTAGGCGCACCCGGTAAAAACATCTGCGGGCAAGCCATCAAAGAAGTAGCCACCATCGATGTGAAACGCAACGTAGAAGTGATAAAAAAATTACAGAAACTGGTCGACGTCCGCTTCTATACGGCCGAAGAACTGAGCCAGGTAGAAGTTCCCAATCCCAGCACCACCGTACAAAAGTACATGGGCACGCCCAGTGTATGCGAAGCAGCGGCCATACTCTCATCGCATCACGGTGTGCTATATGCCGAGAAATTCAAAGGCCTCAGCAATAAATCCACCTTCGCCATCGCCATCGAGAACGGATACCTGCGTCAAGGGCACATCGAAATCGTCGGTGCCGGTCCGGGTAATCCCGACCTTATCTCCGTATGTGGAAGGCAAATGCTGGAGAAGGCAGATCTTATCCTCTACGCCGGCAGTCTCGTCCCCCGCGAACTGACATTCTGTGCCAAACCGGGTGCTACCGTCCGCAACTCAGCCTCTATGGACTTGGAAGAACAATTTGCACTGATGAAGAAATTCTATGATGAAGACAAATTCATCGTCCGCCTGCATACGGGCGATCCCTGCATCTACGGTGCCATTCAGGAACAGATGAACTATTTCGACCAGCATCACATGAGTTATCACATCACACCGGGCATTTCTTCCTTCCAGGCTGCTGCCGCTGCGCTGAAGTCTCAGTTTACCATTCCTGAGAAAGTGCAGAGTATCATCCTTACCCGCGGCGAAGGACGCACCCCCATGCCGGAACGCGAACAACTCCACCTGCTGGCACGCTCGCAAAGCACCATGTGTATCTTCCTCAGCGCCGGCATTGCCGAACAGGTGCAGGAAGAGCTCTTACAGGAATATCCCGAAACCACCCCTGTTGCCGTTTGCTACCACCTTACCTGGAAAGACGAGCGCATCTATCGTGGAGAGTTGAAGAACCTTGCAAAGATTGTGAAAGAGAACAACCTAACGCTCACCACCATGATTGTCGTAGGTGAAGCCATCGACAACCGCGAAGGCCTTTCCCGGCTCTACGCCCATGAGTTCAAACATCTCTTCCGTAAATAAGAAGGGAGTGATAAGGTGATAGGGTGATAAAGTATCTGTATTATATATCACGGAGTGTTATCACTTTATCACCCTATCACTTTTTGTTCAACTAAAACCTAAAAGTAATGATATTAATATTAGGTGGAACCACCGAAGGACGCATCGCTGCCCGTACCCTTGAAGAAGCCGGAAAACCATTCTACTACTCTACCAAAGGAGACGAGCAGGAAGTAACTATGCACCACGGTATCCGCCTGCATGGTGCCATGGATAAACTGGACTTGGAGCGCTGTTGCCGGGAACATAACATTCAATTACTGGTAGACGCTGCCCACCCCTTTGCCATACAACTACACCAGACCGTAGAGAAAGTAGCCCATACCCTGAACCTGCTTGTCATCCGATTCGAACGTATTTATCCGCCACGCGATGAAGAGCACATCACCTGGTGCGATGATTTTGAAGATGCCATCCGGCAAATCAGGAAAGAAGATATCTTCACCCTCCTGGCACTGACAGGGGTACAAAGCATTGCCAAGCTAAAGCCCCTCTGGCAGGAAAGTGCCTGTTGCTACTTTCGTATCCTTAACCGTGAGAGCTCCCGCCGCCTGGCCGAACGTGAAGGTTTTCCCAAAAAATATCTGCATTACTACCATGCAGGCGAAGACGAACGCATCCTGTTACAGCGACTTCACCCCGAAGCCATATTGATAAAGGAAAGCGGACTTTCCGGAGGATTCAATGAAAAAGTGGAAGCTGCCCTTCAGGAAGGTATCCGCATTTTTGCAATCCGTCGTCCGCCAATGCCCGGAAGTTTTATGATAGTGAACGGTGAACATGGCCTACGCCGGATGATTGAAAAGCATCTGCCCGATTTTTACCCTTTGCGTAGTGGTCTGACTACGGGTACCTGTGCAGCCGCGGCCGCTGTAGCTGCAACCTGGGATATTTTCAATGTTCAACGCCAGCCCCGACCCGAAGAATTCCCTGTTATTCTCCCTAACGGAGAAACCATTTATGTTCCCGTCGAAGAGCAAGAACTCTACCCGCATCCCAGCTGTGTAAACGATGACTGGAGGCTGGAGGCAGATGCCACTGTCATCAAAGATGCAGGTGATGACCCCGATGTAACCAATGGCATGCAAATCAAGGCCAATGTTGCCGTGCCTTTCCGTTTTGACGATCCAACACCCGCAGAACTTGGTGCTGATGATTATACCGTTATTGTCTGTGGAGGCGAAGGTGTAGGCATTGTTACCCTATCGGGTTTAGGACTGGAAGTGGGAGGACCTGCCATCAACGTTACTCCCCGCAAAATGATTGAAAACAATGTAAAGGCATGCCTTCAACGACTTGGCATTTCCAAACAACCCAATCCTTTTGCCGTCACTATTTCCGTGCCGGGTGGCGAAGAGATAGCCCGGCGGACTTTTAATCCCCGTCTGGGTATAGAGGGTGGTATTTCTATCATCGGAACTTCGGGTATCGTGAAACCTTTTTCTTCCGAAGCATTTATAGATTCCATCCGCAAATCTATGGAAGTAGGTCGAGCAACAGGAAGCCCGCGCATCGTCCTTAATTCCGGTGCAAAGAGTGAAAAGTATGTCCGAGGGTATTATCCCGAACTGCCTGTACAGGCATTTATTCATTACGGAAACTTCATTGGAGATACGATAAAGATTGCCGCAGATTTGGAAATCAAAGCGGTGACTTTGGGTATCATGATAGGAAAAGCCGTGAAGTTGGCAGAAGGCAATCTGGATACGCACAGCAAACAGGTGACGATGAATAAGGATTTCCTACGTGAAGTAGCACTTTCTACCGGATGCGGCGGGGAAACACTTGCTGTTATCGAAAAGATAACATTAGCCCGTGAGTTATGGACATTGCTCTCTGCTGAAGATTTGCAAGCTTTTTGTTCCCGTTTACTCGAACTGTGTCATCAATATTGTGACCCGTTGCTACCTGAAGGAGAGCTAACGATTCTGCTCATCAGCGAAGAAGGGAAAATAATTACATAGAATAAAAAAACAAGTTTTACATGTAGTCTATCAGACTGAAAGTCCTACGCTATATAATAAAAGCCCTTCAGGTTATATGCGAAACTTAAATTAAAAACCTCAAATATGAAACACCCTCAAATAATCCTCGTCACCGGTGCTTCTTCCGGTTTTGGAAGAGTCATTGCTACGCAGTTGGCTGCACAAGGGCATATCGTTTATGGCTCCAGTCGGAAAGCAGTATCCGATAATCCCGGCTTCACAATGTTGCAATTGGATATTACTGATCCTGCATCAGTATCCAATGCCATATCGACAATTCTGAAAGAGCAAGGTAGCATTGATGTACTTGTCAACAATGCCGGGATGGGTATCAGCGGAGCTATCGAACTCACTACCGAGGAAGAGATACAGCGCCAGATGAATACGAATTTTACGGGTGCCGTCCGTATGTGTGCAGCAGTACTGCCTTTCATGCGCGAAGCCGGACACGGACGAATCATAAATATCAGTTCCATTGCAGGCGTCCTTGCCGTTCCCTTTCAGGCTTTCTACAGTGCATCAAAGTTTGCGATTGAAGGATATAGTGAAGCACTTTACCAGGAAGTAAAACCACTGGGTATACAAGTTTGCGTAGTCGAACCGGGAGATTTCCAAACTGGTTTCACAGCGCAGCGGCAAGTGAGCCAGACCACTCTCTCCCATCCACAATACGAAGAGAGTTTTGCAAAAGCCATGCAAAATGTAGAGTTGTCTGAAAACAATGGTTGCCGACCGGAAAAGTTAGGCAAAGCAATCTGCAAACTGGTAAATAGCCGCCGCCCTACTTTCCGCACAAAGGTCGGTCCGTGGGAGCAAGTATTCTTTGCCCGCATCAAACCTATGCTGCCGTTTAGTCTGGTAGATTGGCTGATCAGGAAATTCTATTAATTAGCTGTGTAGCTCATCCCCTTTGGGCAAAACTTTATAGAATAACATTTTGTGTGTTCTTTCCAAAACACTACCTTTGTGGCATACCCATTCAAAAAGGAGGATGTATGACAACTTTTGAATTAAAACGTAGTATTTTACAATATATCAACGCATTGATGGATGATGAAGCGGCGATGCGCCGTATAAGTCGTTATATACGTCGTTTGCGTAATTCTACATCAACAAAAGATGTAGCACATGAAGACATGATTCCGTATACAATGGATGAATTACATGAGTGAATTGATAAAGCAGAAAAAGCGATCATCGAAGGAAATGTAATTGATTCTAAAACAGAAGACGCCCAATTAGCAGATTTCATGCGCACACTATGAAAATAAAGACTTATCCTGAAACTACTCAGGAGCTACGCAAGATTGCCGCTTTTTGTAAACAGCAATGGAGCATTGAGATTGCACACAGGTTGATTGAAACCTATCAGAGAAACAAAAAACGTCTTTCTTCCAATTCTTATATGGCTCCAATAGAGCCTTTATTAGTAAATCGGGAGTATGTTTACCGAGGATTACTCATTCATAAATATTGTAAGGTAATATATCGCATAGATGAAACTGCGGGCATAATTTATATCGTAGATGTATGGGATACCCGTCGTGAGCCCCACGAAATATAGCACAACCACTCGTAACCCGTAGCTTGTAGCTCGTAGCTTATAATATTCCCCCAACAGGAATTGTATGTAATCATATAATTTATATCTTTGCGAGCAAATAAACATCAACCCCTTACAAGGTTCAAGTAATGAAACAGACTATTCTCACTATTTTCTTTGCAATCATAGCATTGGGAGCAAGTGCCCAATCCCCTATCTCCTTTCAGGTAAAAGCCGGAGTCGGTACCTCCAACTTCTATGGAGAAAATGTAGAAAGTGATACACGTATCGCCTACAAAGTAGGTGTCGGCATGAACTATGAGCTCAACCGCACATGGGTGTTTCAACCATCACTGAACTTCGTATCAATAGGTGCCCGTGAAGAAGTGGAATACGTAGGCAAAGTGAATATGAACGAGTTGTATATCCAGCTCCCCATCATGATGGCCGCCCGCCTCAACCTTGGAAAGAATTACAGTGCTTCCTTGAGTGCCGGCCCGTATATTGCCTATGGCGTAGGCGGAAAGACATCCGGCGAGATGGAGGAATATGATTACAGTAGTGAATACAATCCTAACAGAAGCTACAGATTCCGTATAGATACTTTCGGTAACCGGATAGATGACAAAATGGGAAACAAACGCTTTGACGCCGGCCTTATGTTCGGCCTCAACATCGAATATCACAAATTCATATTCGGAGCAGAACTTCAATTAGGAATGATCAAGGTAAACGACCAGCTGGATAATCTATTGCAATCATCCGGCATTGAGAAATTCTCTCCCAAGAATCTCGCTTCGTTCTTCACCGTAGGATACCGTTTCTGATTTACAACTGCTCCGCCTGCTTTCGTTTCATTTCATTCAGTACACTGCATGTCAACGGTATGGCAAGAATGAACGTAAGAAGGTCAGCAACAGCCTGACACATTTCCACACCCTGCAAACCCAGATAATGAGACAGGATAAAAATCAGCGGAATAAAGAACAATCCTTGGCGGGCAGAAGAAATAATGGTAGCCTTTACCGGTTTACGAATCGTCTGCAACATCATATTACTCATCACAATCCATGAACCCAACGGAAAAGTAATGAACTGCCAACGCAAGGCAGCAGCACCTACTGCAATTACATCCGGGTCTCCCTTACGGAACAGAGAAACAATCTCTTCTGCAAATCCCATGCCTGCCAGCGCACACACCAGTAAGAAAATGAATCCCACCTTTACACAAAACCAGAATCCCTGACGAACACGCGCATACAATCCTGCACCATAATTGAAACCGCATACCGGCTGAAAACCTTGCCCAAAACCTATCAGAAATGCATTAATGAACATTGCGATACGGGTAACAATAGACATGCCCGCAATAGCCGCATCTCCATAAGCCCCGGCAGCCACATTCAGCAAAATAGTAGCTACACTCGCCAGCCCCTGACGGGCAAGCGAAGGAGTACCACCACCGATAATTTCCTTTATGAAAGCCAGTGAGGGCGTGAAGTTCTTGAAACGGATACGGATATTGCCTCCCTTTCTACCCATATACAACAACAGGGAGAAGCTACATATCTGACTGATGACTGTAGCCAGCGCAGCACCCGATATCCCCATATCAAAAACAAAAATCAAGATAGGGTCCAGTATCACATTAATCACCGCACCCGATACGATTCCTACCATCGCATACGCTGCATTTCCTTGGAAACGAATCTGATTGTTCAGTACTAACGAAGCAGTCATGAAAGGGGCACCCAGCAATATGATGCCTAGGTATTTCTCCGTATAAGGCAGGATAGTAGGTGTAGAACCCAATGCTAACGACAACGGGGTAAGGAAGATAAGTCCCACTACTGCCAGAAATATACCCATAAACAATGCCCAGAAGAAACCGGTAGCCGCCATCTTCTCTGCATTCCCAGTCTCCTGCGCACCGAGTTTCCGCGAAATATAGTTCCCCGAACCATGTCCGAAGAAAAAGCCCACCGCCTGAATAATGGACATGACTGAGAACACAATACCTACAGCCGCCGTCGACTGAGTATTGATCTTCCCCACAAAGTACGTATCCGCCATATTATAGAATGACGTAACCAACATACTGATAATCGTAGGTACAGCCAATGATACTATCAGACGGGGCACCGGGGTGGTAGTCAGATAGAGATAATTATCTTTTGTCGAATGTCTCATAGAATTTTCACAATCTCTGCAAGCAGTTCACCAATGGTTTGCACAGTCACCGCTTCGCCGTTTACCGAGTGTAGTACAAAAGTACCGTCCCCTTTCAAATCTCCCGTTTCAATATAAACGTCCGACTCCACGTTTCGGTTTGCCAGAATACCATTTCTTTGCAAAGCTTTCCGCACCATAGCGTATTTTTGTCCGTGCCCGACAATACGGATATGGGAAGTATACTCATTGTTCACCCGGAATAATCCTGTCTCCAGATCAAACACAATTCCTTTACGGGCAAAGAAACCACTGAGGGTTCCATCCAGTGAAAGGTCTTCGGGAGTTCCGATAGTCACCCCGTTCACCTTATCCATCAACCAGATTTTATCCGCAATCTGCAAGGCAAGTTCCAGGTCATGTGTAGACAGGAAAATAGTCTTATCCGTCTGCCGGCTCAGCTGATGGAGCAATTGCATCATTTCCACTTTACTCGGGAAATCAAGAAAGGCAGTGGGCTCATCCAGGAAAATCACCGGAGTTTCCTGAGCCAGTGCCTTGGCAATCATCACTTTTTGTCGTTCACCATCACTCAGTGTATGTACCATGCGATGTGCCAAGTGAGATATTCCGACCAGGTTGATAGCATGATCCACTACCTCTTTATCTTCTTTGGAGAGTGTTCCCCAGAAACCGGTATATGGACTGCGTCCCAGACCGATAAGTTCCACAGAAGTCATATTGCGGATGTCGCACTTTTCAGTCAGGACTACACTGATCACTTTTGAAAGCTGTTTGTCCGTATAAGAGCCAATCTCTTTTCCCTGTATACGTATTTCACCGGATAACTTCGGTTGAAATGCAGAAAGTGTACGCAACAATGTAGACTTCCCCACCCCGTTGGCACCCAGCAGACAAGTCAACTCCCCACTATTGATTCCGGCACAAATATCGCTTGCCACGACTTTCACATCTCCTTTACCAGGATAGCCAATGGATAGTTTCTCAATATGTATAGTTTCCTGTTTCAAGACCTCTTTATTTTCAATTCTCAATTATTCTTCCAGTTCCCCTTTACGCTTCCTGAAGAGCACAGATGCCACCACCGGAGCACCTACCAAAGCTGTCACCGAGTTCACCGGCAAAGCTCCTTCAAATCCCGGCATGCGGGCTATGAGGTTACACACCAACGCCAACGAAGCCCCTACCAACAAAGTGGCAGGCATCAGTATCCGATGGTCGGATGTATGGAATATAGCCCGGCAAAGATGGGGAACAGCCAGACCGATAAACATAATCGGACCGCAATATGCCGTCACAATCGCTACCAGTACACCTGAACAGGAGATCACCAACAGGCGTGCCCGCTTGATGTTCAGCCCCAGATTCCGGGCATATCCATCGCCCAGCAGCAACAAGTTCATCGTCTTTATCAGCAGAAACGAGAGTGGCAACAAGACCACCATGATACAGACAAACAGTATCATCTGATCCCCCGACACACGGGCAAAACTACCCAGTCCCCAAATGACGTATGCACGAATATCTTCCTCCACACTGAAATATTTCAATACGCCGATAATGGCACTTGCCACATAACCGATCATCACACCGATAATCAGCAGCGTCACATTTCCCTTTACTTTCTGTGAAACGTATACGATAAGCGCCATCACGGACAGTGCTCCGATAATCGCTGCAATGGACAACGCCACTTCTCCCATATATCCGAGCTTGCTCAATGCCACACCGCCCATCGCTCCCGATAGCAATACCACACAGGCTACTCCCAGGCTGGCACCCGAACTGATACCCAACACTGACGGTCCTGCCAGCGGATTCCGGAAAACCGTCTGCATCTGCAAACCACTCACCGATAGCCCCGCTCCCGCCACCAATGCCGTCAATGCCTGCGGCACACGGGATTTCCAAATGATATTCTGCCAGATAATGGACTCATCTGTATTCCCCCATAAGATGTTCCAGACGGAACGAAAAGGAATATGGACAGAGCCTAACAGCAGGTTCAGTAAGAAAAACAGGAATATAGATGCCAGTATCACCAACATCAGGAGCAGTGTCGGCCTTTTCATTGCAAACGTACGTAGTATTTCGGTTGGTAATCAGGTAATAAATCGGGGTGGAACGCATGGATCAGATCTTCCAGCACTATTTCCGGTTCCATCGGCATACTTTCGTAGAAAGGTTGCTCGCGCATATTGCAATAAATAACGCCTTTGTCACGGAATGCACGGAAGTCGGCATAACGGGGATCAAGGGATTTCAAAGCGTCATAAGAGAATGTGCCGTCGTAACTATTCACAATACGCCAGTAATCGGCACTCTCCGCCTGGCTGTATACTGTTTCAAAATCTAGTGTAACGCCACCGGAACGGGGATCGTCTTTCAAGAAGTAATCGGCTCCCGCATCACGGAACAGTTCGGCCAGGAAGCTCTTACCGCCTACTGCATACCAGTTTCCTCCACGTATTTCACCGCTGAATACTACCGGACGCTTCTTTACATCAGCAGCCAGTTGTTTCAGATCGTTATAATGCTTTTCTATTGCAGCAAATTTTTCATTTGCCTCCTTTTCCTGTCCAATAAACAAGCCGATGAATTTAATCCATTCCGCCTGTCCCAGCGGAGTCATTTCCTTATATCCCAGGTGCGGAACCAAAAGTATTCCGATTTCACGCATCGTATCATATCCGCCACGCTTGAAAGGGGAGATAAAAATGACATCCGGATTCACACTCATGATCACTTCATTATCAAAATTACCTTCAATTCCTATTTTGGCAGTCTTACCCGACTTCAGGCGCTCATTCATTTCTTTGTTGAACAAGTGGCGTGTACTGGTTATACCCACCACCTTATCGCAGGCTTCCAGTTTGATGAAATTGGATAATTGTAAAGAAGTCATGCAAATGACACTGCGTACCGGTGTTTCGATCACCGTATAATCAGAAGGAATCCTTTCGGGTTTCGTCCCCCGGGGCACCAATGCATAATGGAAAGTATTACTACTTTCATTTTGAGGATCACGCAAGTCCACCAAGCGGACATGATTGGGGAGATATTTCACTTCAAACCCTTGGGCATAAACCGGATAAATAGAGTCTGTGGCTGATACGGAGGCTGTGATAGCCTGTAAATCAATAGAGTTTTGTTTGTTTTTCGGGCCACAAGCCACACATAAAATACTTAAAAGGGAGACAGTTATTGCAGTAGTTCGTTTCATGACAATAAAAAGGTATAGAATTCGAGCACAATATTCGTCATTTTTGGGGAGATACGCAAATACCCGTCCTGTAATTTAACCGAATTTGTGCCCGAACACCTCTTATATAAGAATGTCTAAAAATTCATCAGATCATTCAATGCTTCGCTCATACTTGGATGTGTAAATATATAATCACGCAAGAAAGTATATTCCTGTCCCGTTTTCATTACAATAGATACGATATTAATGATCTCACTTGTTTCCGGTCCGAACAGGGAACAGCCCAGAATCTTATTTGTATCGGCATCCACTACTACCTTAAACAATCCGTCAGTCTCACCTAAAGTACGTGCCCGCGGAATGGCTGCTACGGGAAGTGTATTCACCTTTATGTTCAGTCCTTTCTTACGGGCTTCCGTCTCACTCAGCCCCACACGTGCCAAAGGAGGGTCCATAAATACCGAATAACTCACAGGCTCACGGTCGTCCGTACGCCGTTCTCCTGCACCAAACAAATCCTCACGGATAATGCGGTAATCGTCCAATGAAATATAGGTGAATTGTAATCCGCCTTTTACGTCGCCAATGGCACGGATGGCCGGATTAGTAGTACGCAACCATTCATCTACAATAATGGCTCCCCGTTCATTCACTTTCACGCCGGCAATTTCCAGGTTCAGTCCCGAGATGTTCGGACGACGCCCTGTTGCCAATAAGATAGCATCTCCTTCCAGGTGATGGATTTCATGAGTTACAGCATCCTCATAAATCACTGTTGCACCGTCCACGGATTGTACCTTTGCGTTGAGATGGAATACAATACCTTTCTTTTCCAATACGGTCTGTACGCTGGCGGCAATATCCCTGTCTTCGCGCTCAATCAGTTCGGGATACCCTTCGAGTACCGTCACCTTCGAACCGAAAGAAGCATACATGGAAGCAAATTCCAAGCCGATATAACCTCCACCCACGATTACCAGCCGTTCGGGAAGTTCTTCCAGTTCCATGATGGAAGTGCTGGTGTATACGCGGGGATTCTCTTTTATTCCATCAATAGGTGGTACAATGGTTTCCGCACCGGTATTTATAAAGATCTGAGAAGACTGCAATTCAATTACTTCTGTCTCCGTCCGCACTTCTACCACATCAGGACCAGCAAACGATCCGACACCTGTATACACCGTCACATTAGGATTATCAGCCAGATTATGATAGTTCTTATTCCGCAGGAAGGAAGTCACCTCTTCTTTACGACCAATGGCCTGACGATAATAATCCTTCTTCTCTTCCCACGTAGCCTTTACCGGAGTTTCCTTAGCCAGATGTACCAACGTCTTTGTAGGAATACAGCCGATATTGATACACGTGCCTCCATACATACGATCTGAACGTTCTACTATGGCAACCGTCTTCTGACGTTTTGCAAATTCGGCAGCCAGGGTCTTCCCACCCTTGCCGAAACCAATGATAATGGCATCATACTTTTTCATATCTTTATTTTTTTAAATGTTCCAGTACACTCTTCGCACTGTCTGCTAATATAACAATTGCACCGGCCAAAATGGCTGTATCTTTTA